>Ga0099825_1001341_pt1 | contig 31094 bp, 16 predicted proteins | sample SiratroredBW_FD_76838 | JGI IMG/M metagenome (GOLD analysis project Ga0099825, IMG submission 76838) | Root nodule microbial communities of legume samples collected from California, USA - Siratro red BW | ecosystem: Host-associated > Plants > Roots > Nodule | place: USA: California | collected...
AACCTTGCTGGTTAAACTATTCAAATTTCTAATTTTAAATATTTAAGATATTTAGACAAAGAAAAGATATATATCTATCATTTAAGTTTAGGATCTCATTTTAATTTAAAAATTACGATACAAGGTGCATATAGAGAGACTCTTATTTTCCTTTGAACAGATAAGGCACCACCCGGAGAAGGTTTTTTCCCCCAAACATAGCTTGCCACTAGACAAGCCTTTGTCCTAGAGCATGATTACGCTAAAGATGTTTTATTTATCTTAATTGGCCACATAATTACATGTACATAACACTGAATATTATTCGATAAAATATCTTAAAGCAGGAGGTAATTGATGATGAAGATGAGGAGTGGTGGCTGGCGGTAGAAAGTACTGCATCCCAGGCTGAACTGGCCAGCTTCAGTCAACAAGAGTTTTGTATCATCTAAGTTCATTGTGTACAAAGAATTCCTACTTTCGGGATTGACAAATAGTTTCAGGACTTGATAGCTGAAAACCCAGAGAATCCTCATGTTGCCCACATATCTGCTGCAAGCAACTTAGGGATGCTCTTCAATTGGATTACAGCTGATTCCACACTGGAGCTGAATGAGTTTGACTGTAAGTTTTAATCATTTGCTAATGTTAATAATCAAGTCATTTCTTCTAGCCATTCCTATCCATTTCATGACTTTCATAAACTTAGTGAAACAAATAAGTTTACACGCTAGTTTTTTATTATTATTTTTCAATTCTTTTCAATCAATTCAATTTATAGCACTTTCGTTTCCGTTCCAGTATTATAGTTAATTTTGAAGATTTATATATTTGGGAAATCTTGTTAAACAGGATTTTAAAACCGAGATTGTTTGTATTCTTGAAATATAATTAAATTTATAGAAAGGGATTGTTCTAACTTATGGTTTGGAATTTTGCGGAATGTAATTTTGTTTGAATTAACTTAATGAATCTAAAACTTCTATTCCCCTTAGTGATTTTGGCAGTCTCAAATTTGAAAAGAGCATGGCAAAAAAAGTATATTTAATTGTCTAAGTGTTTAGGTAGTATCTGTTTATGGGCATAATTTGTTACCTGTTTATATACAACCATAAATGATTATAAAAATAAGTGCATAAATTGTTCCGAGCAAAAATAATAACCGTGTTGAAAGTGCATTTCAAATAATTTTTGTTGAATCAGACAAGCACCAATTCCATATGTATATGTTGAAAATATTCATCCTCGACAGAATAATCACAAAGGAAATACGATATTGAAACCATTTACGTATACATGGCAAATTTTAGAGTAATCTTATTCAAATCATAGAGCTTATAGTTGAGCACCATTTTAGCGTCGAGAAACGAGTTCAAGTAAACTGTTGAACCGTTGTATCAATACATCGGATTATACTACTGACATTAAAAATAAGTCTAAAATTACATCATAATACTTTAACTTAAATTTTAATAAAGTAAAATAACGTCTACCGGCAAATAACAAATTTACATTTAAAATAAAAACGAAATGACAAATCAATGTAGTGTAAAATTATAAAAGCTCAAGATATAAAAACTATAAATTAGAATGAGTATATTGTTCTATAAAAGATTTATAATTCACAAAGTAATTATCTTTATTAAATATATGTTTTTATTTATAGGTGAAATATTTCATACTAAAAAAAAAACTAAATTATAGTAGTTCAAACGGGTTTGTAAAGCAATTCTTAAACTAGTTCGCTTTTTCTAGTTCCCACATCAGTCAATAGAATTATGGTTAATCTTTCAATAAAGAAAAAGGACAATTTCTTCATTTATCCCTGTATTTTTCTCGTACAACCTCATTTTTTTAAAATGTCCATTTTGCCGTTTTTGTTTTATTTTTCTTGCAATCTTCATTGTTGTACTCCATTAGTTTCTTGTGAACTTTTGGTTTAGAAGTCAAGGTTTTGTAAGGGTTGACTCTCTTCTAAATTACAAAATCTGAAAATGTATCTTTAATTGCACAATTTTAAAATACAACTATTTTTTTAGATAATATAATCCGAAATACTTTATAAAATCTGAAATATATTTCTAAATTTAAAAATGCATTTTAAATTATAAAATTTGAAAATGCATTTTAAATTACAGAATTTATAATCTAAATATATTGCATGAAAATGGTGAACTTTTTCCACACATCATATAGATGCAAGGAGCCAAAAAACAAAATAAAAAGATTGATTGTTACTGAGACAGATGGAACCGGTCCAGTTTTGGAGAAGTATAGTCATAATATGACTTCAACTTACCGGCTTTGCAGTTACATTCACGACACGGCAAACTTTGGGTTCCATGGTGCCGGTGCCACTAAAATATTGGGGTCTAATGCCTCTAGTTGTTTGTCCTGTACTTGCAGGTTTAAGATTAATCAACAGAAAGTGATGAATACAAAAAGCGTGGATAAGAAATCAAGATTCAGGAAGCAACTAGGGAAAAATTTACTTCCAACTAAAATAATAATTAAATGTAATGCAAACTACATAACCTGATTGGCATCTACTGGGATTTTTTCCCTGCCTTTCACTTTTTATACACAATCATTGACCAAAGGCATGCAAACCATACAAAAATCACGTAGACGATTTTAGCATTCATTTTGATGCGTTTGCTTCACTTTTTTGCTGCTTTGGGTGAGTTCTTGGAAATAGTATATCGTTGAGTTGTCTCTCAGCACTGTACTCTGATGTAGCCTGGAAATGTAATTTTCAATAAGTGAAAATAATTGGGAATAAACTAAAACTACAAGGACATACACAGAAGAACAAATATAAAAACTTATGAAATGTACAAGTATTTTAAACTTGTATCTATGAAAAACGACTTGTGTACCCTTTTCTTGAATGAAAATCTCAGTGTTTGAATCTGAGTCCCAGAACAAACTCTTAGGTCAAATCCGAGCGAGTCTACACAGATAAGTTGTGCCTCCTACAATAAATTGCAATAAAGGTGATAATTAATTGGAGAATATGTGAATGTGCATGTGCAAGTGCTTCCCAGAAAATGAGACAGATGACAAGGTAATGATGAACTTCCCAAATTGAAATGGTTCATCATCGTTTTTATTTCAAACCACAGATGTCCTTTCCTTAGTGACGGTTTCTCATTTATAAAGACTGTGGTGAGCTACCATCAGTTATAAAATGCTATCTACAGCAGTGAAATGCAGTAGAATAAGAGAGTGCATTAACTTGATGTTCTAGTTGAATCAAATGACCGAAGTATAAAAAACTCTAACCGAAGCATGCCAAAATTGTTTACAAACCATTCACTGGTGACAAATACCAAGTGGGAGATTTAGAGAAAGCTTCCTACTAGAAGTTCTCTAAAGATATAATTTTCAAGAGTTTATGTATTACCTCCACTTGAATACCCTTGCATCTCCAACACAAGGACTTAAGGGCTTGCAAGGTCTTCTCTCCATCAGCTTTCAAACGAGATATGATTTTGGAAGCAGAGTGTGCAATAACATCAGGTTGGGCTTTCATGTAGTCTTCTACTTCAAGGACAGTCTACAAAGAATCAGAAGCAAAATTTACTTTTCAAAACAGGTCTAGCTAACATATATTTCACATTATGACAATAAGTGCCAGGCAGGTCAATATTCATATTTAATCTTGGGACAAAAACCAAGGAGTTGGACACAGGTGGTTAATGTGCTGAACCCTAAGTTGAATGGCACTGCTGGATTCAATTCTTGACAGAAACAGTTCTTGGGCAGACTTTACTTACCTCTCCGCAGAACCAGATTAGTCTAAAAGCCTTGAGACACTAATAGACCATGTCTATGGACCAAAAAAATAACTTGGGATAGAAAACTTTTATTACTTCTTCCACTTAGCCACTACATGAGATTTTTTTTCCTCTAATGTAATCAAATGCTATTTGTTTAACAATTTTAAGTTTCTAACTAGTTAGAGAAATTACAATTCCCTAACTTAACACACTATAGAACACGGGAAACAAACTCTGGTAGATATATCTTGATATTATCTATGCTCTTCTTTATCTGCTCATGCCTCCATCAATTTATAGCTATTCTGCCGTGCCATAACTAGAAGTACAAATTAATCAATTCTGATGAGATGCCTCTTTTCATACTGAAGTTGTTCCAGAAAAGAAAACCAATTGTGCCAAATTTAAGGTCAATATCTATAAATTATTGTACAAGTCGTTGCTTTTTGCTGTATTTTACCTTTTTAAGTAAAATACTCCATATTACTTAACTTGGTGAAGGTAGCAAATTGCGTGGTAAGGCACCAGGATCAGTTAATATGAACAAGATGAATGATCGATTGCATGAATTCATAGTGGTTGTCTCTAAACAATCACAAGAAAACATACAAGTCAGTAAACTTACAGGTTGCCCTTGTGCAGAAAACACTTGAATTTTAATCATCTCCAATTTGTAAAATGAAGCTTCACTAATGGGGACAATACTATTCCCATTGTTTTCCACCTGCTGTGACCCATCATCATCTCCAGAAGATCCCGAATCAAGCACATGACCATTAATCACACCAATATTTTCCCCTTTACTTTCTATGGATTTACTTATGTCAGTGTCACTGGATTGACCAGCAGATAGGTGCTTCCGTATTGTAGAATGTTCTTCAACAAAAGCAGCTCTTATAACCCCTTGGATAGCCACACAAGCCGGAGGCTGCTCCATCCAATCAACAGGATCATCTGAAGCAACCTATAATAGTAATGAAGCCAATTGATACCATAAAACCAGGGAAACTTATAACATAAAGGATTTTAGAGTGAGGTCTCTTAAAGCCACAAACTAGGTCATTCAAAGGCATTGATATAATCAACATGTTAACATTGATATCTACCTCAGCCAACTTTTTGGCAAAGTACATCGGATGAGAAGATTGCATAGTCTCCAATTTAGCCCAGTCTGCAAGTGTTTCATCGTCATCTTGCTCATCATCATCTGAAAAAACAGCCACCCATTCCTGAAAACAATAATATACAAATAATGAATACTCATTACTGTTGGTGTTTATAGCTCAGAAATTAATATAAGCCTCAAGTGATATAAAAGTTGCCAGACCGAATCATAATCTTCATTCTCATTTTCATCTTCATCTTCATCTCCTTCATCGCTGTCATCTAAATCTTCAGTGTCTTCATCATCAATTTCTTCAATCCCAAAGTCAATTTCTGAAGGACCAGATAAGTCCATCTCGGAGATCATTTCCATGGAATTAATACCAACAATGACTTGCTACGAGAAGCAGAACAAACAATCCATAAACCAAACATTATAACATGTCATGAGACACAAACTTTGCAATTACGCAACAGAAAAGGAGACTCGAATGAAAGACGAAAAGTGAGCTGAAAAAGTAGCACACAAATTATGCAAAAGTATTGATTGATTGGGCTCCAAATAGTATAATGAAACACAACAACCAAGTAGTGTAGAATATAAACAAATTGTTGAAGCCCAAAAGTTCACAAATTACATTTTCAAAGATATAGAATGATCACCACAAAAATGCAGGAAATTTTAGTAATTTCTAGTACGTATAATGTAATTCACAAAAATCAGGCACTCAAATTTAAGTAAAATGAAGCTTTCCATTAAATAGATGTCTACATAAACTGCATGCCAGAACACTTAATGTTAAGCTGACTGTAACGATATGAAAAATAAATAAAAAATTCCAAGGCACTATCTAAAGTGTTAGGCATGGCCATACCACAAAATTATTTTCTGTTGTTAGGGACTGCAGGACATCTTCACCGTTCTTTGCTTGGAAGTATATATCTGCAATGCTTACAGGATTTAATTATGTGGATCAAGCTTCCCAAGCCCAAGAAAATTAATACATAATAAATGACAATCATGTAGCCGTCACTTACTTCCATGCTCATCAGTCAAATAAGGCAAATCTGGCCAAATAATATTTTCATGAAATTCATCACTAATCAAACTTGAGAACATCAGTGTTGCTTTGCTGTTAACCTAAAAAAGATATACCGCAATCATCATTAGCTAGCAATCCTAGTTGTGATAATAAGAATAAATAATAAATTAATAATAAGAATCCTAGTTGTGATAATAAGAATAAATAATAAATTAATAATAAGAATCCTAGTTGTGATAATAAGAATAAATGCAACTGATAAGATTCTTGATATAGTTCTTCCCTCCAGTTTAGAGTTTGCGCAAAATGAGATAAGCCTAGGGATAAAGGATCCAAGGCTCACAGTATGTTACTACCAAACAATTTCTTCTACAATTAAAATATTTAATAGAATTGAATATTTACATAGTTTTGCCATTAAATTTCCAAAGATAAATTCAGGCATGATTAGTTCAATGATTTTGATAATTTAATATAATAAACTTTTATAACTTTGATAATTTTATTAAAAAGAAACTTAGTTGATTATTTTGACTTATTTTAATTGATATTTTTTTTTCATATGTAAAATTTTCAGCTATTCTTCCGTAGGATTGCAAGAAACCTTGTCAACTTCTATACTTTCCTTGTGTAAAAACAAAACAGAAAAAAAAAATATGGAGCAGTTCTTTCCAAAAGTTCAATGAACACCTGGGTCCAAAAAAAGAATAATACCTCAGAAAAGAAAATTTATTCTCTTATTTTATCTGGTTTTACATACCCAAATATCAACCTAAAATTAAATTATGTCTTCCTTATTTTCAAATTTTATATACATTTTGAAAACCATGTAATGCTAAATCAAACCTACAGAAGAGAACAGAACAATTATCTAAAATGAAAGGGGGACCCTGGCTATTTGTTTTGACATCTACTTCTACCATCATTAATTTCTTCATATATGAACATTACAGATTTTGGAACATAGGGCATTTTGTAGCAATCATTTAACCCAAACAGAAAGCTATTCTTTCTCTGTTGAGCAATTTAGCAGTAAAATGAGAAAACCTAAATGTTTACCAAATGTAACCTAAATGGGGCTACATTATTGATTAGCAAAATTAATGCAACTGAGTACCTCAATAATTGTTCTGCTTGTTTCTGCAGCGGTAAGTGTTGCATCTTCGGTATTCTCTGATGATGAGACAGCAAGTTCTTCAAATGGATGATAGGATGACTTCTCATTTTTCTTTACAGGATCCTGAGCTGAGCCCAGATGCTCTAATGATGCCCTAATTCTATTCTTTACAAGTTTGTTTCTTCTTGTGAATGGAGTGCCTGCGTATCCTTTACTTCTTACCCTGTGTAAATATATTCATTTATTGTAAGTTCCCTCTAGGATAGTGTTTGGTATTTTAGGCATGAAAGTTGCCAAAACTTTCAAATTAAGCATCACAGATAAAACAAGACGTTTCTGAATTCATCAACACACTTTGCCAGATATCTGTCAGATTAAAGAAAAATATAAGCTTTGAAAGTATCCAGCTTTAGGGAACTGCAACGGACATTGCTTCAAGGCATGCACCGATATAGCTTTCACATGAAAACTACATTATATCTCCTTCTTTTACATTTATGGCCAGCAGTCCATCCAACTGAATATTAATACTTGACATATCATTCAGAATCAAATGTGGAAGTAGAGAATTTTCAATCCCCATAAAAGTTGAAAAACAAGACTAATTCATAGTGGGCACCATTAACACTAGAGCTTTTCCTATTCATATATCTTTTCATGTGTAAACTACTAGTTTGAAGCATAGTAAACCCTATCTACTATATCCTATCCCCACCAAAGAATTCTTCAAAAGGATTTTGACCTCTAATAATAATTCTAGCATGATAGCCAGCATGAACGACACAAATGATAGTGATTCGATGACAACAACACAAGAACTAATGGTTTGAAATTGAAAGCAAAAAATTATTGTAGATAAAAATTTAAAAAAAAAATGAATATCTGCAAAACACCATGGTTATTATTTGAAAATAAATGAATAAGATAAAACCGATACTTTCATTAATCCATATACTTGGAAAATCTAATGGGTGAACACACTATCTCTCAAGATCCCATTCAGTTTCATTCCAAAGAGTTTTGGCGGTCAAGTTTAATAATACACTACTGTAAAAATTTTTCATTGTCAACCAATAAGAAATCATCTTTAATACAACATTTAAAGTACCTACTACAAAAACCACTATTACAGAAATCAGCAATTTTCAATTATACAAAATCCATGATTGGATAGTATTCTAATTAAATTCATTTAAAGTCTCCACTTTAGCGCATCCTTCCACGATTATCCATATCTTTTGTAACCACAACACAAAAACTACTTAACTAATTTCCACAATCATCAAACGCACTTCTCTACGTCATAAATAAATACCAAAATCGGCATACCGAGGCACGTCGAAACCGCAGCTGCATGCGAGCCGGCACGACGCAACATAACGCACACCGCTCACATCATCAGCACTCCACATTGAACGGTTATTATCTGCCAACAAGAGCAACTGAATCAACAAATATACATAATAACTACTACTACTGTTACTCCATTCGAACTACAAAACACCGCCGTTTTTAATTAAAATATCTCACAGCATCATACTCAATGAGTAAAAATCAAAGCTAAGGCGTGTCACACAAAGCATTCGAAAAACAGAACAAAAACACTTGAAAGAGAGAATAGCAGCCAAAAAATTCAACGAGCGAACAAATAACAACTACTGTTACTCCATTAGAACTCCAAAACACAGCAAACGCCGGCGTTTTGTCTCCAACATCACATTCCGTGAATCAAAATCAAACGCTAAGGTGAGTCAGCAAAAGCATTCGGAAAACATAACCAAACAATTGGAAGAAAAAAAAGAGAGAGTACGAGGTGGCGCGGCGGCACCGGCGTGGAAGCGGACGGCGATGGGAGGCTCGATTATCATCATTGTATATTTCTGATTGGCGTGGCTTTTGTTTGGCAGAGAATATTATGAGAGATCCATAGTGATTTGAACTACAAGAAGATGAGGCTTTGTTTTCTTCCTATCGTTCGTGATGATCGGGTACGGACAAAAGCATTGTAAAGTTTCTACGCTTGGTCACGAGTCCTATTTTACGGGTCGATCCGGTTTTATTCAAGCTCATTCGGATCGGAACAAAATTTGGATCTAGTTCCAAATGTAGTTTCTTTACCTTATTACATATTTTATCTTCATTTTTTCTCAAACATTTATTATTATCAAACTTATTAAATTTTAACTGAACTTGATGGAAAAAATTAGTAGAGTAACCACATCATGTAACCAGTTTATTAAAAATTTAATAGTAAAATATAAAAAAATAATGCAACTCCTAAATAATGATAACCAAACATGAATTAGTTTTTTTTTTTCTTTTTCTAGAGTTTTATACAAATAAATAAAATGTATGACCCCAAACGGGATCCGACCCATTTTCATTAGATGAATCGGTTCGGGGACCCAAGACCCGAGTACGCGCACGTGACACCATAGCCCTACCTTACAGGAACACAACGCCGTCGTTTCGCGTCCAGCAATAAAAAATATCCATCCCAAACACCTTAGCGGTATTTCTTCACGTTCGTTGTTCTTCGTTTATAGTTATAAGCTTGTTTCTCTCTTTGAAATGGTGGAAAAGGGTAAGAGTTCTAAACTTTGAGTTCCGAGTTCCACAACACTGTGCTCAAGTGTATCAAGCCGTGGTGAGTTTATTTTCTTATATCTCTTAAATTTAATTTTTCAGTGCAATTGCACGCTGTAATGATTACTGGTGAGTGGATATGGTTGAAATGAATGATTAAGATGGCAAGAATGTGAGGATTTAAGCTTGTTATTTGGATTTATTAAGTTCTTCATTGATTCGTTTTCGCTCTTAGCTAATTAATCGTCAATTTGAAACTCAGTAGCAGCTTTTAATGTCTAAAACAAAATGAAATTATGTAGTTTATAGAAAAACATGTTTCTTATGTGTAAATGATGCTGAGGGATGGATTTATAAAAAAATAGAAGAAAAAACAAGACTTTTTTTAAATATTTCCTTTGCTTGTTCTATATTGTAATGCATGTAAACGTGACAATTTGGTATTTTGAATGGTTACCCCTAGCTTGATGCCTAAAGCTTTCCTTGCAATCTTAATAAGATTTAATTATTCTTGTTTGAAACGCAATATGTAATGCATAATTCTGAAATTAGTGATGTATCCATGTGTTGAGTGATTCCTGTTCAGTATATCAATGAGTTTCAGTTTGGCTGTCAAGTAACACAATTCTCTTGGGCTCGGTACTGGGTATGAAACTATAAGCAGTGTTATCCTAGTTGTTGTTATCGTAGTTCATTTAATCTAATTAGTCCCTCTTTTGTTTTGTGAATATCCACCATGCTTAATGTCTTGTTATTCACAAAAATCTAGGATAAAATTGAACTCCTATTCTCGGCAATTCCCTCCCTTAAAGCATAACCACTCTTGCAATCTTGTTTTATTCTAAATTATTTAACAAAATAGCCAAGTTATATGATAAAAAAGGGGAATTTTTTGTTGTAATACATAATGCCTGATAATTTTTTAAGCACCATACCATACAAATGCCATTTTTAAGCTCTGTTTATCTGCTTAATGGCCACTTGACCTAGCCAAATTATAGATGAAAAGCTGTTTCATTTCAAACTAGTGCATAAAGAAAAATAATTTGTGGTTTTCTTAAAACTGGTAAAGTATTGTTTTTATGTATCAGGCTAGCTGTCACCTTAATCTATGGTTTATGTTGTGGTACAATTAAGATGGAATATTAAGAATCTGCTAAAAGCAAAAATTGAAATCAGAAACTGACTAAATTGTTCTTATCTTCGTGATGATTACTATGAAAACATTTTTCTGTTTAATATTTCTTGGTTTGGCAAATATTTCCCACTGACACCAAACAGCCAATCAATAATTTTTGAAGGAAAAGAAACTTATTGAATATGTTAAAAAAATTATTAACTCTATACTATTTGTAAGTCTTGGAGATTGTTTATGTCCTCATTATGTTATGTCTTCTATTTTAGAGTTGTTCAGGTTCTCAAGATGCTTGCACTGACAGATTCTCCTCTACTTTTTGCTAAAACATTTGAAATCATTAAAATACCAGCAAGTACACGAGGCACTGTGGTAAGATCCTAAGGTCTATTATTATTAATTTCTGGAAACCAAAATTTGCTAGATTGCATACTTTTAAAATCAGATGTTTTAGTTCTAGGAAATGAAACAGTTGGTGAACTCGTCTCAATTTTATTTTTGAATATCAGGTATGTGCTGCAAAAGGCCCAAGACCAAGGTATCCCCGAGTTTGGAAGACTAATAAAAAAGTTGGAACCATTTCCAAGGCTGAGAAGCTTGTTAAGTCTGTAAGTCCTTTCGTATGGCGTTTCCTCTATTACTATTACAAGAGAGAAAGTAGAGGACATTCAGCATAAAACCGTGTGTTAGAATACACCACATAAGCATGATTATACAGACTTATTCCATTCATTACACATGATTAGAGGGTATTTTATGTCCCCTAAATGAGATATTCATGCCTATAAACTTAATTTGTTACGATAAGATTTAAAATATGATGATTTGATTCTCAACATCCCCCTTGAGGTGAAATGTAAAAGTTTTACCCAACTTGTTACAAATATAATCAATCTATGTCCTCTTAGGAATTTAGTAAAGACATTTTGGGTCAGCAGAGTTGACAAACCTTGTCATAACATCCCTTGACTTTATCTTTTTCTCTGATGAAATAAGAATTAAGTTCAATATGTTTGGTCCTCGTGAAATACTATATTTGAAGCAATATGAAGACCAACTTGACTATCAGTGTCATCTGATTAGTATCTTCGAACTTGAGTTCTTTGAGCAGCTACTTCATGTATATGATCTCACGTGTTACTGATGTCATGACTTTATATTATGCTTCAACACTTGATCTTGCTACAACATTTTGTTTCTCACTTTTCAAGAGATCAGGTTGCCATCAATCAAAATATTTAGATGTGGTTCACCTATTGCAAGGTGAGTCAACCCAATCAATATAAAAATACCCAGCAATTTTAGAATGTCCTGGAGTTCATAATTAGGCCTTCTATTGGGAATCTCTTAATGTTCTTAAGAATTTGAATAACCACATCCCAATGGTCGTGACAAGGTGAATTCAAGAATAACCACACCTTGCAAAAGCAATATCTAGATGAGTGACGGTGAGATAATTCAGTTTGCCAACTAGCCCTCTATATTTCACGGGCTCACCCTGGTCATCGAGCAACTTTAAGTATGGGTCAATATGAGTGACTACTGGCTTAGCATTGGCAAGGCCAATTTCTTTGGTCAAGTGCACACTTCCTCTAAGAAATTATCAAAGTTTCATTGGATTGAGTAATATCAATACCTATTAAGTACCAAAGCCTACCGAGGTCCTTAGTCTAAAACTGGCGACAAAGATAACTTTTCAAGCTAGTAGTGCCCTATTGATCACTCCAGTAATAATAATAATATCATGCGCATAAATGATGAGTGTTCCCAGATTGGAGCCTTCAATTAAGCAACCTCTTCAAACATATCAATGTTGACCTCAACCTCTTGATCCTCTCACACCAGCTCCTAGGACTGTTCCTGATGCTACAATAGAGGCCATGAAAAACTCTTCTCCCTGTCATCATCTATACTAGATACAATCCATTCGTCTGACTTTATCCCTAAATGCATTGACCTGGCTTTTCCAAGCCCATTGGCCCCAACTTATTCCCGTATGCCCTAGTCTCGACCTTTTTCAAATTCACTGGACTAACTTTGTCTCAATTTTTATTTATTTATTTATTTATTTTTTATTGAGGGGTGAAATAAACTATAGTCTTGTTACATTTATTTCACCCCAAACAAAAATAAAAAACATAAAAATTGAGATAAAGTCAAAGCCTGGAATCTAGAAAAGTCATGGCCAGTGTATCTGGGAAAGAAGTCAAGGCCAGTGCATGTAGAACAAAGCCGGTGAACAACAACAACAAATTCAAGTGGCAAACAAAATTAGGCACGGTGGAAGGGATGACTAATTAGCGTTCCAATTTGCTTTATTTAAGGGAACTCAGCAAAATAGTGACAAAACACGTCACAGAAAATGTTGCTGTATTAATACCATGTTACAAGAGAGAAAATGGAGGCATATTGAGGAATAATCCACATGTCAGAATGCTCCACGGATGCATGATTGAATAGGCTTATCGCATTCATTACACATGATTAGATTATAGGATATTGTGTTTCCCCTAAATGAGCTATTCATGCCTATAAACTAAATTTATTACAATAAGATTCAGAATGATATTATTTGATTATCAACACTATATATTCATTCCTGTTGTGAATTTAAGCTTCATTTTTGTTTTCTCTGGGAAGTTGTGGCCTTCTCATTTAATTCGGAAACCTTTGGACTTATTTCTTGGTTGCTTTGTATTTCTGAAAAGTATTTTCTCTATGTCTTATACAGATTAAGGAACTGTCAAATGTCAAAGAAGAAGTTTATGGAGCTCTTGATTCCTATGTTGCTTGGGAATTAGAGTTCCCTTTAATTACAGTAAAAAAGGCGCTCAAGACCCTAGAATTCGAACAAGAGTGGAAGCGTGTAATACAGGTACTTCTAAAATAGTAATGTAACATGATATCTTTAAATATTCTTTATTTTGTATGCTTTCTTTCTTCCTCTAAAGTTGCATTGACCCATTGCTTTGATATCTCTAAAAATAGATGTTCAGCCCGAAATTAGTCTTTTTCTTCTGATGTTATTTATTTATGTATTATTGTTTCCCTATTATTTTCGAATGGCTTCTGTAGCTACATTCCATCTGGGGATAGCCTCTGAACTAACGTCCGATTATGCAAATTATACATGGTACTGTAGGTAACAAAATGGATGTTAAGCAAAGGTCAAGGAAAGACAATGGGAAGCTATTATACATTAATTAATGCTTTAGTAAATGATGACCGACTTGATGAAGCTGAAGAACTTTGGACAAAGTTATTAATGCGGTATATGGAAAGTTTGCCTCGTAGATTTTTCGATAAAATGATATCTATTTACCGTAAGAAGGGCATGCATGACAAGATGTTTGAGGTATTATGATTTTCAACTCTTCAATTTAAACTATTTACTCAGTAACATTACTGAGAATAGTTGTCAACCTAACATGTCCCTGTATTAATATGAGTGGAAGATACTTTATTTGAAGTTACTTCAGACTTAACACGTCATGCATATTCACTTCTTGATTTCTCCTGTAGATATTTGCAGACATGGAGGAGCTTGCTATGCGACCTACTATGTCTACTGTCTCAGTGATTGGAGAAGCCTTTAAAGAGCTGGGTATGCTAGACAAATACCATAAGTTACATGCAAAATATCCACCACCACAATGGGAATATAGATACAGCAGAGGAAAGCGTATAAGAGTCAAAGTGCAACCTCCATCTACACAGGTCAACACATACACAGAAAGGCTTGAGAATGTTGAATCAGACTCAGACTTAAACAAGAATTATGGATCTTCTGAAGAGACTTCGGAGATAATTGATGACCAGCAACTCGAACAGGATAATGATGATAATGATGGAACATCCATGGAACCTGAACAAAGTTCAGACATAAACGAGAATTATATATCTGAAGAGACTTCAGGGATAATTGATGACGAGCAACTCAGGCAGGATGCCGATGTAACATCCAGGGAACTTGAACAAATTTCAGACAATTCATATGACACTATGGAACCTGTTTTAGACGTCTAACGGGAGAAAGATGATATAATATCTCTATCAGATGATTCTGGTGGCAGTTAATGTTATTAGTTGGAATCGTTCTTTCCATGTCGACCTGCTACAAGTTGTTCGAAGGTTAGAGTGAAGATACTGTAGAAGTAGAGCAAGCAATTCATGTTTTTAAAATTTTCACAATGTGAGATTGAGAATCTGCTAATGGCCATTTCATTTGAGGATGACAAATACATCATTTAACATGCCTGCAGTCAAACAATTCAGACATCCTGCAATCAAGAAGCCAAAGACTGGAGGATCTACCAAGCCAGTATCAATGCATAATTAAAAGTGGGTACAATGACTTGAAAATTTCCTAGATGCATTACTTCATATCGAGATTGGGTGACTTTTTCTGCATTGAAGAGACTTTGATTAGGCTATTATGCAGGCTGGTGTTATACTGTTGCTCATATGTATATTATTCATGTTCTGATTTATGGATAACTTTTTCAAAATCGGGACTGTTGCATGGCATTAGTCTTGGACTATTGGTTGCATCCACCATAGGTCAATTTTCCTTGTCTATAATGCTCTAAGTTTGTCCCCATACTCCACTATGCATCATGTCCAACGATATCAAGTGATATTTGTTGTGAAATCTATCTTAAGATATGATTAGAAAAGTTTATGGAAAAGAATAAGAAAAATAAATTAATTCTTTTTTTCATGAACTTAGTTATCCATAGGTCAAAAGATATATTTTGAAAAAAAGTAATATTTTAGATGTTAATCTAATTGATGATACTGAAATTGTTGTTGGCTTGAATGGGACATTCATGTACTGAGTGAAAGTAGGTTGAAAAAAGCAATATGAGATGTCTTCTATAAATTAATTTATGTATAATTTAATCTACATTTGTTAAGAAGGAGATTATTCAAGCTTTCACGCAGAAAAATTAATGAATTTAATGAAATTTCTTATGAACCATTTATCTTAAGTTAGGTTAGGTTTTACTCTTATTTGTGGTTTAATGTGGGATTTTCATGGTACTTTAGTTGTTTGGCTATTAAGAAGTTCGTCCAAAATGTCTTTAACTAGTTTTATTAATACTTAAATGCATTTTCCTAACAAATTGGTAAATATTTTTCTAAAAGCTAGAGAAAAACATACATTGTTTTTATACATTTGTAGTTTTACAGAGAACCTATTAGGACGAAAAATTCAAATTATAATTCCACAGATCATAATTTATTAAAATCTTTGTAATTGTTTCTTTGATGAAATAAGTTTTAATCACGAAAGACATGGTCCTCTTTTTTTTTTTTATAAAATTAACTTTATATCATTGAACATATCTAAGACGTATACCTCAACTAATCCTAGTTATAAGATTCTATTGAACCATAAGTTTTTTAATTAAAAAAACGAGACAGCTTGTTGGAACTTACTTGCATTCAAAAGTTATATTACAATTTGGACAAAGGAGAGATCAAGGGTACGGTGGGAAAGCAGAGATTTGTCTTGTCTGTGTCATCCCTCAGATAACATTGTTTGAAATGAAACACCAACATATTTTGAATATCACTCGTCCCTTGCTTTTTTAGTTTAATCTTCCTGCCATCTTTTGGTGTTTTTATTGCACAACATGTTGTTTTCTCATAAAATTGTATCCTTACTCCCTTGTTAAATATTTCCCCATATGAAAACTCTTATAATAAACTATGTGATTTATTTGATTTAAGGGCTTTTGGATGTTTATGTTACTCTACCACTTGATAGTCATGTTGTTCCTGGTATTTCTTGGTTTCAAACCTCGCACTACATGCTTTATTTTCTTAAACCTTGACAACCACAAAATGGAAATTTTTAGACATCCTTTTTTTTTATGAAAATCATTTCCCATATCATTCTAATGTTGCTTATAATCAATATTTTAATAATCTTTCTCTTTCCATTCCACAACATTATACTTAGACTTATGATGATGTTAATATGCAAACTGCTGATAATAATATTGTTCTCCATAATTCTTGTGATAATGTGCCTACTGACAAACCCAATGAGACCTCAGTAACTCCTCTTAAACAATCAACTAGTCACTGAAGACCTCTTGCCTATTTACAAGATTTTCAAACCACTAATATCTCTAATAATATTGCAAGCACAAAGTATCCCATTCAATCTTTTTTAAATTATAATTCTTTATCTGCTAGTTGCAAACCTATTATAATGTCTATTACTTTAACTGTTGAACCATCAAATTATGAGGAAGTTCTAAAGATCCTTGTTGGATACAAGCAATGAAGGAAAGTTAGCCACTTTGGAAGCTGATAACACATGGAGCTTGCATTACCCAACTCCAACTTACAAAAGCTATTGTTGAATGCCAATGGGTTTATAAGGTTTAACATCACTTAAATGGTTATATTGAATGGTACAAGGCTCAACTTGTGGCTAAAGCCTACACCCAACTTGGGGGACTGAATTTTTTAGATACTTTTGCTTATGTTTTCAGTTTATCACCCTTTATCTTCTTCATGCTCTTGCTACTACCAATAATTGTTTTTTGAAACAACTTGATGTTAACAATGTTTTCTTGCATGGAGATTTGGATGAAGAAGTGTATGTGAAACTCCCACCTGGGTTTTCTATCAATCTTAAAGGGTCTGTGTGCAAACTGCAAATATTTACATTGGTCTAAAATAGGTTGGATGCTAATGGTATGCTAAACTTTCCCAGTTCTTAACTTTTCACAATTACATCTTATCTTTTGTTGACCACTCTCTTTTTCTGAAACATGATGACAATTCTATCACTGCTTTGTTGGTTTATGTGGATGATATTGTCTTAACTAGGAAATTTCTTGAGAAAATCCACAAAATCACTACTCTTCTTCATGAGAATTTTTGCATAGAAAATATGGTTGATCTTACTTCCTTGGTCTTGAAGTTGCTTGCAACAACATCTAAATACATCTTAACTAGAAAAGATATACTTTAGATCTCTTTGAAGAAGCCAAAATGTTGGGTTGTGCTCCCATGACTACTCCCATAGTACGCTACTCATGTTGATACTACTTTTAATAAGGTAATCAAGCTCAATGATGAAGATGTTTCTTCCTACATAAGATGCTTAATATGTCTCACCATCACTTGTCTAGACATTGTTTTCTCTATTAATCATCTTAGTCAATTCGTCTATACTCCTACCAATGAACATCAACAAGTTATTATACGTGTTATAGGATATTTAAAGTCTGCTCCTCGTGCTGGCATTTTTCTCCACAACAAAAACGTTATCCAGATTAAAGCCTATAATGACTTTGATTGGGCTACTTGTTCTCAGAAAAGAAAATCTATCATAGGATTTTCAATATATTTGGGTGATTCTCTCATATAATGGAAATCCAAGAAACATAAAATCGTTTCAAAGTTCTTATGAAGCAGAGTACCACACTTTTACTACCACCACTTGTGAAATCTAGTGGATGTCCTATCTTCTTCAAGATCTTCGAGTCTCTTACCTTCAACCAATTCTTCTATACTGTGACAATCAATCTACTACAGAAATCTCTAACAATCAAGTTTTCAATGAATAGACTACACACATAGAGATCTACTGTCATGTGTTCAGGAGAAAATCAACAATGGTATTCTCAAGTTGCTTCTTGACATAAGCTTCCTTCTTCTTTTCTAGTCTTTATTCCAAACTAAGAATGGATAATATCTATTTCTAGCTTAAGGGGAGTTGATAAACATGTATTTTCTTTATTTTCATTTTGTTTTTGGGTTTGTTAGACGATCTCTAGTGGGTTTTTGGTGTGTTAGATAGTCTTTAGTGATTTTTTGAGTGTGTTATACAATCTTTAATTAGACTATCTAATGGGTGTTAGGCGTCTTTAATTTGACTATCTAATGGATAATAGATTTTTTTTGTTTGGCCATCTAATACCTTGTTGATCATCTAATGGTTGTGTCCTTTCTAGTTGATCACGTCGTCTTGGGTTGCTCTGCTATATATGTTCTTATGTCTTTTTCTTGAATAGTGAATAAAGTTTTTTTTTTTTTCATTTCTCTCTCGCATTATCTTATCATTTTTGTTTTCTTCTTTTCTTATCTTCTTTACACTTTCATCTTTGTTTTATCACCATATAGGGTTCTTATTTTTCTTAATAATAGCCAAATACTCTATATAGGTAACGATGATGATGAGATTCATTGCAAAAAATTATCTTTCATATATTTCCCAATGATAACTTACTTAAAAGCATATCTTATAACAAAATACTAGATTTAAAAGGAAATTTATTCAATTAACTTTTAAAACTTCATTCTAATGTGATGATTATTAAGTTATTTAACACTTAAAAGTATAATTAATATATATTATAACACAATTAATAATACAATAATAATGTTTACAAATAATATTATCTATGTTTATTTAAATAAGTTAGTTTCTCAAAATTGAAAAGGTTTTTCAATCAACCAAAAATCTAATTTTTTGAAGACAAAAACTGATATATTTAATTAAATAGATTTTAATGATCTTTCCATTCAAATATGTTTTTTTTTTCTTTTTATTAAACAACTTGTCGATTAACATATCATAGTATGAATTGATGTAAAGTTAACTTAAACTATCACAAAATAATGGATATTATTATTTTAATTACTTATGTAAAATAAGGTACAAATTTTATTTTTTAATTTCTATATTTGAAATATCATAGGTTTATTTTCCAACTGATTGGTGAAAGATTTCATATCCTAATATTTAATTATTGTTAGTTTGAGGAGTTTCGCACATATCAAATTCGAATATGATTATATGCTAAATAAATTATCCCACAATAAGTGTAGGAATATGGACATTAGGTAAACCCATTCAGTTATATTACATGTCATATCTAAATTTATCGAAACCAAAATAAATTAAAAATAAGATTGAAAATATTCAATTTAAGTATAAGAGTTTAATGATAAAATTTATTAAATGAAGAATACGACGAATGATTTAGCCCATTATAATTAGATAGGTAAAAGTGTGTCTAATATGCGAGTCAATTTCAAGTTGAAAAATGAGATAAATGGTCAAAAGTTTGAATCTAACCTATTTACAATTTATTCTATTTGGGTTGAACTCGTTGCACAACAAATTGACCTAGTCGCCTATTTTTGATTATTATAGACAAGTTACCAAATATATAAAACAATAAATAATTTTTATTTTTTATTATTAAAAAATAGTTGTTTTGATTTGAGATATACCATCATTTTGACTTATATAATTGTAATTAGTTACTGTTGTTATTTTAGCATTATTTACTTTTTATTTTAGTTAATGTTGTTTCAGATTTATTTACTTTTTATTTCAGTTACTGTTATTTTAGCCTTATTTACTTTTTATTTTTCATATATTTAGAAGAAAATAAAATAAAGGTCACATTAGCGTGAACTCATCATCATTTCAAAATAACTGATTCCTCAACACTCATACTTCATCCGTCGATGCTCACTGCATGGCTCTTCCGTCGGAGCCTCACCGCCGTCGCCGCCGTCACAGCAACCACATCGCCGCCTTCCTCCAATCCACCGCCTCCAACTTCGCCTCTCTCTTCAACCCCCCAAACCCTCCATCTGTGACGCTCCCGCACCCGCCCTCTTCACTTTCTCTGACTCTCTTCTTCGCGCCGCCGCTCTCCGCCTCCAACGCCCTAGACTCCGCCGCGACCGCCTCCGAGCCAGCGCGGCCAGCCGCGAAGACGGTGCGCGTCGCGCGGCTGGGCGCCAATGGGAAGGGCGGCGGCGGCGGGGGGCCCGCCTTCGTCGGGCAGGTTTTCAGCATGTGTGACCTCTCCGGGACGGGCCTCATGGCTGTTTCCACGCACTTCGACATTCCCTTCATTTCGAAAAGGTTCCTCCCTTGGAATTGTATTATTATTGTTTTGTTCTTTTGAATTAGTTCGAGATGAAAAGAAAAAGGGATTGTTAGTTCCTGAAAGTAAGGGTTCCCGGGATTCTTTTTTAAATTTCGTTTTTTCTTTTTATTTTGAATTTGAATTGCGAGAATGGCGTGTTTCATTTTGTTTGCGGCAAGAGAAATCTAAATGTTCAATCCGTTTTGGGGTGGATTTGAGTGGTAGGAACTAGGAAGAGAGAGACAGAAAAAAATGAAAGGTTTGAGAGAGAAAGTGAAAAATAAGTGATGTGATGAGAGTGGATGAGAGGTGGGAAGAAAATGAAGTGGAATGAGAAGGATGATAAAGTGATTATATGAATATAATTAGTCAATACTAAAAATGAAACATTTGAACACAGAAAATATGTGAAGAAAAAGTAGTTTTTTTATAATCAAAGATGAAACAAAAAATAAAACTAGAGAACTTATTTTCAAGTAAAAACTGTCTAGGACTTGTATAAATATTTAGAAGAACTTATTTAAGCTTATATTGCTGCGTAAGTATTTGTGAAAAGAAAGTTAATGTTATGTGCACCAGCATATTTCACCAGCATATTTGTGTTTTGGCACAGTATAATTGTGTCAACTCTGAAGCTTAGTATTTATATGTAAGTCTTTTATATGACACATGCTTAATAAGAGTTTAATTAAGTATTTAGCCAGACACAACCGTATCGAATGTGATGCTTGAGTTTGGTTGCACGTAGTGATCTTACTATCTGAATGAGATGCTAAGGGTGAATATGAGATGCCTGTGAGATAATCTCTTACTTGAGTAGCATACGTGGGGCATCTTGCTAAGGCTTCGAAGAAGCTTAGGAGTTGCTGATTATATATAGATTAGCGAACATTGAAGGAATTTTCAGCTAAGATAAAAATGTTTGGTTGAAATTGCTAGTCATATAGATTAAGCTTATACGATGCTTATATTTTCTGGAAATATGAATTTTCACCTATTATATATCACCTGCAGAACCCCTGAGTGGCTGAAAAAAATATTTGCAGCTATCACCAAGAGTGAGAGGAATGGCCCTGTATTTCGCTTTTTTATTGATCTAGGAGATGCAGGTTAGATATATAAATGTTCTGTTTTTCTCTAATCTTTGTATGATTGTATGTTGTAGCTTTACCAATCCATTTCTTGCTTATCAATTGCTTTAAGGTTGTTTTGATCAATATTTCTATCTAGTTTTTTCTATAACACTTGATGAAATTTATGTTTATGATGGTGTATAAATAGCATTGTTCTATTTAACTCGTGTCAAGGATGATTAATTTTGCTGGCCTTTGAATGTTCATTAGTATTTTAAATAGAAAAAAAAATTGCTAGGGTGGATTGAGTAACCTAAAGGTAGGGAAGAAATAGGTACAGGATATCCTCTGCAACTAAAAAAAACTGATACGAGGAAAAAATAAACTCAAGAATGCAACAAGGCTGTCCAATCTATGCATATCTGAAAGATGGCAACTAAAATTAAAGCGGCCATGTGCTGCACACCAAATAAAAGCCGAAAAGCAAGTGGGAGATTGGCACTTTCAACGATGCAATCATTGGGTCGAATCAGGTGCATCAAAGGGTTTTCTATATACTACACGATTAAGTCTTATCTTCCTTACTTTTACCATACCTTTTTATGAAGCCAACAAAAACTGTTCCAAAGTGAAGAAACTAAAAGACTGAGTCAAGTCAACATGCCCCAAGAATCCTAAAGGAGTTTTCCTTACACATAGCTACCTGCAATGCAAATATGCTGGCCTACTGTGTCTGATGGAGATCTCATGCTGACTAATATATTTCCCTTAACACATATATTTTGTACTTAATTTATCTGTGTTAGCCCCTACTTGTCCTTGAATTGATTCTATAATCATCATTAGTTTGGGTAATGTTAATATCTAATCAATAATTACCTTTTCACTTATTACTGACCTTTTCAATGGCATTAGTTTCATATGTCAAAAAGCTGAATATTCCAAGCGGTGTGGTGGGTGCCTGTCGTCTTGACCTGGCTTATGAACATTTCAAGGTACTGTTGACATTTTCAATTAAATGTTGTCCACTGAAGGTTCTATGTGATGAGGTTGTTTGTTTAGACATAGCGATGCATGCAGATATATGTCCCTAATTATGGAATTTGATCTGTTAATGTTCTTTCTTACTTTTATTTCTTTTGCTGTATTTATAACATTGTACATTACACTTCATGCAGGAAAAACCTCACTTGTTCCAGTTTGTTCCAAATGAGAAGCAGGTATTATTAGTTTTTCGTTGTTGCTTATCTTCTAGTTTTATTCACTGCCATCTGTATTGATAATAAATACATCCCCATTAGGTCAAGGCAGCCAATAAACTGCTGAAGGCAATATCACAGCATGGTGTCAGGAAAAAGGTTGATGGGGTTCCTGTGTTTAGTGCCGAGAACTTAGATATTGCAATAGCAACTACAGATGGGATTAAATGGTGTGTTTCTCTGCTTCTTCCTTGTTTCATGTGAATTATAGTCTTTTACCACAACTTTTTATCTTTTTTGATTTGAAATTTAATGTCAAACAAATAATTATTTTGGATTTTGAATGGATGGATACCTCTATTTTTTATTAAAGTAAGTAATGCAACATGAAACTCTTTACTCGTTTCTTTTCCAATTGTACATGGAAAGCTTTAATATGATTTCTTTTGGGATTATTTTGGTCAGTTTCATCCTCGCATTGCTAATAGTAATAATCTTGATTTCCGATATGCTATTTGTGTTAGGTGTTGTGCTTACTCTAAAGATTATTTATCCCATTATACTTCATCGATACAAAACTCTTCGGATAAAAAAAAAGTGTTTCTACCAAAGCATGGAACTAAATATATTATGCTTACATTATTTCTCTTTGTTCGATCAGGTATACTCCCTACTTTTTTGATAAAAACATGCTTGACAATATTCTTGAAGAAGCTGTTGATCAACATTTCCATACCTTAATCCAAACTCGGCACATGCAGCGGCGACGGGATGTGGTTGATGACAACTTGGCCGCAGAAGTGATTGAGGAAATGGGAGATAATCTAGGGGAGCCACCAGAGGTATGATCAAATTCAAGAAAAAATTATTGTTTAACGAAGTACCTAATAGAGAAAGAAAGTTTTCTTTTTCAAGTGGTAGTACAAAAGAATCTCATAGATGGAGTTTTAGATATGAATCATTTATGACTAATTTATATTTTATTTAAAATACAAATAAGCAATATTGTACATTATTGGAGATCTCACATCAATTAGAAATAAGACTAATTTATAGTATATAAATGGGAGACAATCCTCACCTTATAAGTTGGTTTTATGAGGTTTTAAGCATGAACATACTTACTAATATGATATCAGAGCCTAACCTAGCGAGGTTTATTAGACCTATAGTGTTACTCGTTATCGGATCACTCACAAATATCTAATCCCATCACAAGATGTTCATGCTTCGGCGTAGAGAGAGGTTGTGTTGGAGATCGTACATTTGACTAAAAATAAAGCTAGTTTACCGTGTATAAGTGAAGGCAATTCTTATCTTACAAGTTGGTTTTGTAAGATTGTATTAAGTATAAACCCACTTACTAATATGCATAACTAGCTATAGTGCCTTGGTGGAGCTGAATAGTGACAAAGTTGATTAGCTCCTGGCTGCAGCATAGTTGTGTAGTTCAAGGTCGTGGCTGTAGTAACCCAAATAGCAGCTGGGTTAGGGCCTATATTCTATTCTTTCTAATGTGTCGCCTAGCTCCTGATTTGTCATTTCACTCTCACATCTCTTATGGCCATCTCTCGCAGTATATTTTGACCATCTTTGGCAGCGTAGTCTACAGTTGTTTGGCCCTTTTTTTTCATAACTTATGCTCTTGTCTAGGGTTGCAGAAGGTTTTTTTAGAGAAGAGAAGATGATTGGATGGGAGGAGGTGGCATCAAAATGGCTGATGTGAGAAAGTGATTAGGGTTTTTTTAATCACTAAAGTCAAAGAGTTTTGGGCCTGAGTCCAAATTGGGCCGTTCTATACCCAAAACTGTCCTATAAGAAACTCTGTAATGTTTGAGAATATTTTAAAAAAATATAGAAAAAAACATTAATACATAATTATGTATTACATAGTTATCTAGTGTTATATAATAGAGATAAGTATGTAACATTAATCTTTTGATTGTAAAGCCTTGTAAAAGATACGTTGATGCTACAAATAGACACAATACAAAGAATGAAGTTAATATACTGTGAATAAAGCCTTCAAGACTTGTTAAACAGAAAATGAATATGAAATAGCATGTTGTTTGGAAAAACAGAGTTTAAGCTTAAAACAAATTTTCTCGAATCTTTAAGTCAGATAAACAACTTCCGATGATATATAATAATTTGATAGTTCGGTAGATCATAAAAATAAAGGAGTTGTTGTGTTCAGAAGCTTATGAGTATGAACATGCTAATATGTAAGAGTGGAATATGCAGCACAGCATTTTGTCCTAGTTCTCCAAAAACGCTAGGCTATATTTGCATTTAGTTTTCTGATACATGATCCGCTGAGGCTGGAGGCAGTATTCTGAAAGTGTTATATTTAGAATCCTGTCTCAGTGACTCCTTCGCCCATACTTCAAATCCTGTCTTTTTGAATACATTCAAGAAAAAACTATCAGTAGCATAAATTTAAAAGTTTACTTCAAATTATAGAAGGCGTATCAATTCAAAATGCTATTCATGATGGTCTCAGACTCAACAATTAAAGGCACCTGATATGATCTGTGTATATTTAATAAAAAGGCTGGTCTGAGATATCACATGTAACTGCTCCGGAAGATAAAAAAGTTGTGCTTGATGTTCATTCATTAGATTTGTTTAAAAGGGATGAACTTGAGTTATACATAACATTAATATCTATATTTCTCAAAAAAATGGGTTATCATTGATGATATTTCCTGACAGGTTCAGGAGTTGCTTGACGAAATGGGTCATCCTAGTATACCACTAAGTGTTATTTCAAAAGCTGCGGAACTCCAGTTCCAGTATACTGTTGACAAAGTATTTCTTGGTAATAGGTGGTTGCGGAAAGCGACAGGCATACAACCTAAATTTCCGTATTTGGTTGACTCATTTGAGAGAAGGTATATTTTATGCTGTTCTCGAGCCTTTGAAACTGAAATGTATAATTCATGGCTTTTGAACTCCTGTCTTTACTTCAGTGGTTTCCTTAGTAAGGGTTTTCATGCATTAAGAAAAAGCTTTTAGCAAATCTTGCCTAAGAATAAATAATATTTATACTAATTCAGATAACTGTGGTTGGATATGTAATTAATTTAAGCATAATTTAGTGTCCAGGTTTGTCATACATAGTTTAAACTGGGAAATCGGGAGATGTATTATTAGATTAATACTATATATATTCAGTTGTTTGTGCTGTTCATTGACGCTAGTTTTTCAGCTTATGCTTTACTCTTTTCGCTCAACAGCTTGAATTTTATCATTGCTCCTGTGGAAATGTGTAAATTTGATTCAGATTTTGTTAAACTTATATCATTCGTTTGTTAGGCTCCTCATCTAAATAGAGTTTTTTTGTCTCAACCACAAAGTATGTGCTGTCACTGCTTAAAAGAAGCCTTTCCTTATAACTGTAGCAATGCAGAATGAACAGGATTATGGAGGGATTTAAAATGGGAAGTCTGTGAGTCATCCCCGTTCTCTTCTCCAGAATTTGTTTGTGAAGCTTTAAAATCCACTTATATGTGGCACATTTAGTGTAAGCTCAATTTGAGGAAGTTTTATTGTTCTGAAAGTACTTTGATGTCTTCTTTTGTCATCTCAAATGAGCATTTATAAATTTCCTCCCACTTTATGAACTCAACAGAAACATGTTGTCTAGTTTTTTATTTACTGCAACATTTTGGAAGGGTTTATTTGATTGGTCCTTGATATATATTGCAAATTTTGAGTCAAGCTCTACTTGGAAAATAAATGTTAGGATTGGCATGTCTGTGTGTAGCACTTGAGCTGGGCAAAAATAGGATAAATTCTTGTGAAGGCAATGCCATAGTCGATACGCCACTACCCCAACCACCTCTACCACATCAAAGGGCCCATAAAAACAAAGAGCCAATTTCTCATTGAGGTGGAAAGGCCTTCAAATAAACCATCTTTCCTATGTACGTGAAACTCAACCGCCCTGCAGAATTGATCAGCATTTATCTGCATCCATATTTGTTCTTAGAGTGGGTTCTGTTTGAGCTCCTCCTTTGTACTGTCTCTGACTTACTAATCTGTTAACCTCAGCTGCTAACTTGTTGTCCAGTATTATAGAGGACTAGCATGGCTCCTTGCCATTGACTGATCTTAAAAGACATCTTAATGGGAATATTACAAGAGTTGGACAAGAACTCTCGTGCTCTTGCTTACCATTTCAGTTAACGATGAGACTGAAATGCTACAAATAAGTTAATGGGTGTTATTTTGGCCACCTGTTTTGTGGATCATATGCTGCGCTTAACTTCACTTGTAGTAACCAGAGCATAGCCAAAATTGAGTAATGAAGCTGCACCTTCTGAAACCATTACGCTAGGAAACTCATGTAATCCAACGACCCCATTGACGAAGAGTGCAGCTTCCCCTTGGCATAAATGAGCATATTTACTCAAATGGTCTACTGCTACCTATATAAGAAAAATGTGTTCATTTTTTGTCACGGAACTAATCCATCGAGATATCTATATATGCATATATAACTTGATCCCATCCCATACCCCTCAATTTTGAGGAAGAGAGGTTTTGGATGGAATGTTTACCATATATTCTTTTCAGTTGTATTTCCTTTGTATTTTTATTTTAAAGTTTAAACTTAAACTAGGTGCCTTCCCATTTCAATGCATTCATTTTTTCTTCCGTCAACCATGGTAAATCTCGATATGAAAAAATATTTTGGGTACTAATTACATATGTCTAGGAAGTGTTGAACTCGTTACGCTAGCTAAATCCTCCGTTTATTTTCATGAATTCTATGTTAGTTAGCATTGGAATAGCAGATGAAACTCCGAAATAATTTTGGTAACCAGTCGACCCCCGACCGTGTTAATAAATATGTTGGAAGCTTTGTTTGACAACATAAATGGACTTTACCACTTAGAGATGTTATTTCAATTTTAATATAACAGTGGACAATATTGAACAGAACTCTTGACGTTGGATGTCCAATGATTTGTAACATTGTATTTGTTATCCTGCAGAAGTGAAGCTTCTTATCTGAGAGCTATCGAGTCAAGGCGCTGCCTTGAGAACCCTAAAGTGGAAGATGATAGGAAAATTTCTGAATGCGTAGACTCTTCTGATTGTAGTTTGGATGATAATACTGAAGCAATCAGACAACCTAGTTACAGACTAAGTCTGCCATTTGGTAATTGGTTTCATCACCTATGGCCAAAACAGTGTCACGAAAAAGCAAGATCATCTAAAAATGGTGTAAATAAGGAAGATATGAAACCAACCCCCTTTCTTCCAAAAGTTACAATGGTTGGTCTCTCTACAGAGGAAGCTGGCCAGATGAGCAAAGCAAATTTAAAGAAGACAATGGAGGATTTGACAAGAGAGTTGGAGAAGACAGAGCTAGATAATATGACAGGTGGTGGCTGTAAAGAGTGCACAACGGAAGATAGGGATCCACTATTTGTGGCAAATGTGGGTGATTACTATTCTAGTTTGGGAAGACCAGGATCTGGTCGCTGGATTAGAGGAGGATCCAACTAAAATCTTTTTGTCACAAATTCAGTTTCAGGCTATCTTATAGCATGTTACAGTGTTCGAGCTAAAAATAAACCTCGGTTGCGGTTAATACTGAAAGTAGATGGATCAAGCTGGAGTTATGACTTTGATCAGTGTTGTAAATGAATATTTTTGTAATTCATCAGTGATGCCCATTTTGATCTGGGAAGTTAAATAAAACTGTTACAGAATGACAGGAACTATGTATAAACTTGATCCTGCGTAATGAAAGAAAGTGTTATCAATATTGTCTTTAGCTAGGGACTATCTGGTCATGGTTTTCTACATCTTGGACAAGAATTATAATTCTGCTGAAGTTATACCTTTCACAATATCTCCATTAAATTAGTTGAATTTAAGTTAGGTAAGTTCTGTATTTATTTATATATTATATTTAGTTATATCTTTAGTTGACGTAGACTTTCTTGTGCCAACGGTATTAAACTTGGGAATATAGAAACCTGATTATGGGAGACTTGATAATTATTTCTTGACTAAGAGTCATTTGGTCACTAAGGTAAGATTTTGTATTTATATAAAGTTAAAAATTAAATTTTTGAAGGTAATATCAATTATTTTTTATCACTTAGCTTTTAGATGCCCAATTCCGGTTAAAGTTTTTTAATTTTTTATAAAGTGCTTGTGAAGAAGAGACGTCTTCAGTTGTTAATATACCTAATACTAAAGAGAAAAGAAAACGTCTTTGGTCTTATTCTAAATGTTTTTTTTTTTTTTATAATTGCACATGATATGTTTAGAGAGATTATATTTTGTATGAAAATTTTGTTGCAAATTTCCAGTTAGACCCACCATTTGTATTAAATATTTTTCAGATAGTTTTCTGATAAATTTTAGATATTTATTAAAATTTGAACTTATTTTGGATTGAATCAATATTATTTGTCACAGGTTTCACACATTTTAAACCAAATTGAAACTGATTCGAAGTCAAATTATAACATTATTCAATGTCAATTAGACAAATTACTAAAATTATAATATTGTTTATTAAAGGAATTTTGAATTTCAAAGGAAACAAATATATTCAAATAGATTTGATGTTTGTCAGATTTCTAGTACACCTAATATATTGTTTAAGAATTTATGTGAAAGTTAATTTAACCTTTCTTTCTTAATGATTTGAAGTGTTTTTAAAACACAAAATCATAATGAAACCCTAACTCCAAAGTAAAAAATATCTTAAATGTACTTATTAATATTAACGATGTCATTGCAATAGAGTTGAGGTAAGACAAAAATAAATTAAAAATAGTAATTTTGTTAATTTTTGATAAAAAAAATTGTAAATATTATTAACATTTATACTTACAATTCAACACACCTGTATATTCTTATAATTTGAAATCCGCCATAATAAAAATCTATTTAAACAAAACCTAATTTTATGAAGAATTCAAAATGTTCAAACAAAATTTAATATATACTACACAGAACCACACAAACATCCAAGATCCAACATTATCGGCTCACTTCGAAAATTAGAATCAAATTCAACTCTTTTTCTTTCTTTTCTCTCGTGAAGGGCTCATTAAAACATTCACAAATTCAAGTTGTCTCTGAGACTCACGTGAACAGAGACAAATAGTCATATATTAATTAACAATGATCGTTAGAGAAAATAGTTATATATGAAATTGTCAGGTTTCTGACACCAAAAGCTTTGAGAAATGGTTTGACATATAACTTAGAATCTTCATCACTCACTTTATTATCATGTTATTCTCTATCCATCGCAGTTACAAAATATAGGCAAAGAACATTCAACATTAAACTAAGAGCATTGTTAATCTACTCTTAAATACAAATTTAACTGTGTTTTGAAACAGTAAGTTTTTATTTTCTTACTAATAGTTGGGACTATGTCATCATTTTATTTTGAGTACAAAATGTTATATATTTTAATTTAGTCTCCATTAACTATTTTTTTTTAATTTAAAGTTAAAGATTTTAATTGTTCCAATTTAAAAATTTGATTATTTTTTAAAAGCATTTTAAAACTTCCTAATCATATATTATTTGCATTTTTAAGAAATATATTATTTATAATTTTATGAAATATATTATTGGTATTTTTTAAAATTTTCAAATTCTGAATATCAAACACGAAACTTTGCCTTAAAATATTTTTAGAAATATACTCAGAATTGTAAAATTAAAATATTAATAATGTTAAATTAAAATATTTTAGTCAGTTAGAGACTAAATTAAAATATGTAATAATGCCATGATAGTAACTTTATAATTGTTGATATGTAACTAAAATTCTTAAAATTGAAAGGGATACAGTAGAATTTATTTTCAAACTAAAACTATTAAAATGCAAGCTCAATAATGATTGGTATGAATATGTTAGAAATTAAAGGTTATGTGTATAGGGTGAACAATAATCAGATATTTAAAAGGAATATATAAGAAATTTTAAACTAACGAGAATCTTGATTAGGATAATTCCAAGTGAACTAAGATTTCAAATTATTCTGCGAGCTTTCTTACAAGGCCGAAATACTATGAAAATGGATGGTTACATGTAAAACCTATTTTGTCACTCAATTTAATAAAAAATTGATTAGATTCACAATATAACGTTTATGTTAATGTTAATTATA
>Ga0099825_1001342_pt1 | contig 31090 bp, 12 predicted proteins | sample SiratroredBW_FD_76838 | JGI IMG/M metagenome (GOLD analysis project Ga0099825, IMG submission 76838) | Root nodule microbial communities of legume samples collected from California, USA - Siratro red BW | ecosystem: Host-associated > Plants > Roots > Nodule | place: USA: California | collected...
AATATATATATATATATATATATATATATATATATATATATATATATATATATATATATATTTGATAAAATGAGATTGAGTTTTATACATGTAGGTCAAATCTTAGACTCCTATTATTTGCATGTATATTAATTTTATTAAGATTGACCTAGACCTCACTCCCTTTTTATGTTTTTCTTTCACATGTGTACGGTATCGGTAGAAGAAAACATATGGTTAATAAAGATTCTTCATAAAATTTTAAAAAACCTTAAGTTTTAATACCTTAGAAGATATTCATTATATAGATTCTCTATTTCGATATAAAACTTTTATTATTACACAAAACTTGTATCTTTTTATAATATACTATAATTAAAGATGTAAAATATTTATATATATATATATATAAAGTTATATTATAATTAATATTTTTTATAAAGAAATATTCATTAAAAAACCATTCTCAAATTTTATTTAAATAAAAATTATTTATATATTAGTTCGGCTTTCACGTATATTATCTATAAGATTTATTTTTATAGTTTTTCATCAAACTATTTTTTGTTTGTAGTTAGGAGTAATAGGTAAAAGTATTTGTGAAAGTTAAAAGTGATTTAGTGTTGAATAATAATTATAGTTGTTAATCTTATAAATGATGAAAAGAAATTTCACTAAAATTATGTAATTTATAAGTGATAACAACAATAATTATTTAATTATAATAAATTATTTAAAAATAAAAATTAGATATACTCATTCTTTACATTTATATTATATTTTTTATCGACACCTTGTAAAATCTTTAAAAAAATCTTTAAACTCAAAGCTGGCGAAAATAATTATAGATTTTTAAAAGTACACTAAAAGATTACAATACAATAAGAAAAGAAAAAAAATAAAAAACAAACTCTTCTGTCATTGAAATTAATAAATTTAAGTTTAAAATTTATTATTGTTACAGTAAAAAAATTTATTTTTACATTTATAATAAGTGTAAATTGTTTAAATATTAAAGGACAATTAAAAAAAGTTAGGAATTAATATGAATTTAACTTATATGTATATAGTTAATGTACAAAAATAACATTATTAATTAAAAAATATACTTTATGCATCACTTTTAAAGTAATATTCCTTTCAAGTAAACTATTTAACTATTTTCGAAGATAGGAAAGTGAAGAATTGATTAAAAATATATATATAATTTAAATGCAATTAATTAATCTTACAGAAAAGAATCAATTAGTTAAATTTCATTTCAATTTAAAGAGAGAAAATGAGGAAGGTTATTACAATTTTGTGCATAACAACGATGACATATCTTTTCTTTCACACTAGATTTTTTTTTTTTTCTATTTCATCTAACAAGAATATTTAATTAAAATTTTTAAAAGTATATGAAGTTGGTTTTGGAGTTGTAGGTATAGTAGGAAGAATGATGATAAAGAAAAATTTAGCAAGAAATATGCTAAAAAATGACAAATTTTAGGTTCTAGTACAGCTGCTACCAGGTCCCACTTTATTGAATTTATGTGAGTAAGAGAGAGCAGGGCCTAACATTTCGGTGCAATGCAAATTATTAGATCATCTTATAATTCTACACTTCTTCCTATTTCTGTTTCTCTTTATCAAGTACAATTTTTTTTACACGTGTTAACACTTGCATTAAATAACTTCCCAAGCATGACTGTGAAAAAGGTCAAAATTAATAATATCAACCTTAATTAATTACTTTGACATAGCCTTCATCATCATATCTATGTTGTTGCAGATGTTATTATATTAGTCCTTCCTTTCTCAACACCTAAGCGGGGGGACAAGAGGCATTTGGTCAACTTCAAAACAAAACCCATTATGGAAAAACAAAAAAAAAAAAAGGTCAAAAATTTATAACCCCTTCTCACACTTGCTAATTCAAGTGGTGGCTTGGTAATGTAACCAAAATTAAGTGCATAAGCACTCTTTCTCTAGCATTTACGTTGTTCATTACCAAAATAATTGGGTAGGGTCGCTCTCAAAAGGTCATGGCTCTCGTGTGGCATTCATTTTCATTCTCATTTCTCTTTTGTACTTGTTATTATTTGATGCAAAGAAAGACCAAAAAGACGGCTAGACCCACTCTTTTTCTTCTCTCACTCAAATACACCATGATAAAAGCACTAGATAATAGTAATCATCCAACTTTCATTAAAAATCCCTTTTTATTTATTTATTAACTTTTGAGGATTTAGACCCTCACCTAATGCGCACGTCCTTAATCCCTAACCTTACCCCACCCACCACCCCTTTTCTTCCTTCAATGTTCTTCTCTCACACACACTTAACCTTACCATACTACTACTTCTTCTAATCACACGACCCATGTGGACCCACTTAGTCCTTTCATGTGGGACCCTCCAACCCTTCAATTATTTTATGCGCGTGCTTCTGCACGTGTGGTGTCCTCTCTATCCCTATCTTCCTTTCATAATTCATCCTTCTCTTATCTCACCTTAATTTCCTCACTGTAACACCCATGCCACCATTAATTAACATCATCAAACACAATTATTCATTAATTTTACCTTAAAAAAAAAAAACACTTCCTAAGTTTATAAGTGATGGTGAAAGTAACAGTCACAAGTTGGCCAACGTGTCGGTAACCGTTCAGTCAAAGCTACCTACGGTGGATACAATTCTGTTATTTGGCCACGTCATCATATTGGACAGCAGCACGTGTTGATCGCAGCCTCAGGTCCCTCCACATCATAATCATCATTATCATTTTTTTATAATTAATTTGACTTTATTTTATTTTATAAAACTACCCAAACCTTTTTTCCCCATTTTCAGTGCCCATTTATTCATTCTGGGGAGAGACCCATCTACTTGGGTCATACCTTTGAAATCATTATTCATGGCCTTCGTATCATAAGAGAGTGAGTAGTAAAAATTTTCTTTTATTATTTCATCTGCCCTGCTTTAGTCACTTCACTTGCATTAAACATATACTTCAACTTTTATCCTTTAAAGAATTTTTTTCCTAACTTTTTAAAACAAGAACATAATTGAAGAAATGATTTTATCTCAAAAACATTTAAGGGGACAACAAAACAGAGAGATTGACATTTAAGAAGATAGTAAAAAAAAAAAAAACAAAAAAACATTTAAGAAAACAATAAATGAAGAAATGTTGTCTGTGTAGAAAATTTTGATGGTGAAGGTCTCCTACACGTAATCAGATTGACAGACACATCACCCTCAATTAACAGCAAACTTTATCCGTCAACATATTAATTGCCCTTCAAGTATTAATTTGGAATTTTTGCAGAACTTTTTTAATACCTTGAAAAGAACATTTAAAAGACAATCGAAAAGGAGATTTTTCATAAGAACAAGTAAGAAGACAATAAAAAATAAGGAGGTTTTCTTTGAAGAACTTTGAGAAGACAGTGAAAAAAAAAATAAGTAGTACATGAGTTATGTGGAGTTCACGTAAAATAGTTAGAATGTATTTGAGTTAAGAAGATGTAAGTAAAGAATAAAGAAAATTAAAAAAAACTTTTGACGTGATAAAATAATATTTTATAAATTATATTTAAAAAGTTTCAAATTGAATTTATATAAAAAAATAATTAAATGTTTAAAAAGTCAAATATTTATTATTATACTCGAATTATAGTTCCTGCTACTATGAGTTACTTACCCGTTTATAATTTTATACCACACTATTATAAAATAACTTGATGCAAAAAATAATTTAAAAAAATAAATTAAAGTTAAAATAAATTTTAAATTAAAAAATATCAAATTAAAATATTTTACAAAACACAAAATATAAATTATTTTATTTTTATTTTTATCATTCATTTCATTATAATAAAAACATAAATAGTAATAATATATTAATCATATTAAAAATTAGATTATATTAATCCATAGTCAATTATTGAAAAGTTTAGAAACATAAATAATTGTACTTTAGCATCCCATACAAATTCCTTTATAATTGTATAAAAAGTTTAAGACATAAAACAATTTTCATTTTTTTATATTTGTTAGTATTTGACTTCCTCGTTTCTTCAACATTCACATTCACTTTTCATAAACAAAGAAGACCTGATTGAAAGTATTCAAGTGAAAAGTGTGTGGAAGTTGAGAGTGAGGGGATGAAATAATGTGCCGGTAATGAATGGGATAGGTGAGAATAGTAAAACCTTGAGGGGATGCCGGATTGCAGTTTGGAAAGTGAAGTGAAGGAGATAAATAAATTTTGTTGTCCTTAACAGATCTCACTTCTTCATTCTTCTACTCAAGTAGTAACAGATCTCACTTCTTTATTTTCCAAATTATATTTTTGTTTTAAAATATTAAAATTTTATTGATTTCTTTTGCTAAAATTTTATTCAGTTTTTTTTTTTTTTTTACATTTGATGAAAATCATTACATATGATCACAAACTATACATTTTTTTAATCAACTCACGTATCCCGCAAAATATTTACAAATTGTTAATATATATTTTTATTGATTAGAGATGAATCTCTCTTAATATTATATATAGAGAGGTGAGAACAACAAGAAAAAGTTACTAATAAATAGCTTTAGAAAGTTTCTAAATTATACTTTTTATTCTTTCATCTCCCATTCTCATTCTTCATTCTTCTTAAAGAGTTTAGAGTTTTTTAAAAGTAAAAAATATTTTGAACTTTAAGTTAATTTGACTAGGATTTGACTTTAGAGACAATCAAAGAGCCTATTTAGTGTTATGAAATTTTCTCATCTTTTTATGTTATAATTGTCTTAGCACAAGAGATATAAAGTAAAGGAATTTAGTTAAATTATAAATTTCAATGGTCTTTGTATGGATAATATATTGGTATATATAACTGCATGGTTGAAATTTCGAATCAAGTTGATGAATTAGTCAAATCGTTTGAGTTTGATATGTTATGTTAATGTAAAAAGGGATAGATAGATCTTTTGAATTTTAAGTGTATTTTCAAAACTTAAAGTGTTATGTATTATAAGGAAACACGACATTATATGTTTTGTAGAACATATTTATATTTGAATATTAGTACTTTTGATACATCAATTAAATCTTTGAATGGTTTGATTTTGTAATATAATAAGTTTTAATTTTATGATTTTAAGTACGATTATATTATTCTTATTATGATTGGTGTATAAATAGATTATAATTAAATGGTGATCGCTTATATAAAAATTATTTAGTCAAATTTAATGTATTATATATGAAATTTGAGAAATGTAATTTAAATGGACGTAAATATTTGATATTTGATCAAATTTTTTAAGGTTGCATACTTCGTTTAAGTATATATTACTAAAATAACTACTAGCTATTTAAGTAAGGTAATTATAAGGTACATTTTATTAGAAAATATCACTCAGGTAAAGGAATTTCACTCAAGTAATATTTTTGTACTTGATATAACATATTATATTATTTAAATTAGTTCTTAAATATTACAAGTGTCAGTATAATTGCATTATATTGTCTTACTTCATGAAAATTTGATTATATTTATCGATGTATTTATGTTTATAATATATCATAATTAATAAGATAAAATTAAAATAATATTTATAAAAAAAGTGTGTAACATAATAAAAGTATAATATGAATATTAAATTAGAAAATATTTAAAATGAAGTATTTCAAATTTTACTGATAATCTAAATAATATAAATGAAAATATTAAATAATAAGAAATTAAAGGAAATTTATATTAATTATTTTGAAAATATAAGTATGGAATGTGAATATAAATTTTAAGTACTACAGATCAGATATAATATACATATACAAATGCTTTTTTTTTTATTTAATACTTATAAGAGAACGATAAGATGAGACTATCAAAACCTACTCATTCGTATCCTTCCTTTTAACTCATTTCAGAACTTAGAAATGAAACCACATACCACACAAAACCTCAACATAAAAGAAAAAAATGTTTATTAGAAAATTACTAAAAAGAACATATACCAATGTTAACTAATGCATTAGTATTATTTTTTATTGGTAAAAAAAATTAAAGAACTGGTACTTTTATAATTTTATTTATATTTAATTTATTTCAAATTAACATATTAATTTTTTTATTAGAACAATAGATGATGAGATCTTAGCCGTAAGCAATTGTATCTTATAGTATTTATAAGAAACCTTCTTTTCCATGTAAACAGTTTTAGTAAAAATTAAAAAAAAAAAAAAAAGATATTGTATCTTAAAGATCTGATACCTACAAACATACTGGCCTTAAAAGACTTCTTAACTAGAAAATTACACACATTGTTATTTGAATGGCTAAATAATTAAAATTATTAAATAATAAAGTTAAAAATGATATGTTTAGCTAAGATATACCTTAATATATATATATTACTAATTTTTATGTTGATTGAATTAAAGCATGATTAAAATTAACACGCTCTTTTCGCACATTTTCTTAATCTCAAAATAAAGATAACAGTATTTAGAAAATCTATTTAGTATTAGTAAATAAATGTGTATAATTAATTTAAAGTGGATGTACTCTTACTCTCCATTTTTTCAGTGGACCTTTTAAACATGAATTATTTTGTTACTTTTTCACTTTGGTTGACTGTATTAATAGTTTAATCCTAATTTATTGAAATATTATCACTAGATCAATTACTATATTTACTATGGAGGAGACTATTAGATTATTGAAAGAAAAACCTTCCTAAAATTTTATTATTATTTATAACATTATAATTTGAGATTTTTTTAACAAATTCAAACTTAAAAGAATTGAAACAAAGAAAACATGAATTGTTTTTTTATGTATCAACCTAGAATTTTAAACTTGTTTTTTCAAGAATCAATTAATTTTTATAACTATATATTATAATAAACATGTTAATAGCATGAAATTGACTAAGATAAAAAAAATTAACTTAATATAGTTGATTGACATTTAAAAAACATGGTGATGTCCGATTGATAATATCTTTATAAGACATTTACCAAAGAGTGTGTATACGTATGTGTGTTTTTTTTTAAGACTTTGCATGCAATGAGTTTAATTATTATAACTCATTTTAATAAATTTCACAAACTTTTATCAGAGAACTTTATATTTTAGTGAAAATTTGTAAGGATACAGTTAAATTTTCCTATAATAGCAGTAAAATTGATTCAAATGAGATAAAATATAAATATTCATTAGTTAATTTAAATTAATTATAAAAATAATTATTAAAACTTTATTTCAAAATAATTATTATCTCTTTAACACATTTGTCTAATTTCTCTTCAGATTTTTTAAAGATTTGTTCATACTTTTAATATTTAAGTCTGTCATAGTTAGTATAGAGAAGAACCATACTTTTAATATTTAACTCTGTCATGCTTTTAAAATTTTAGACTAGGTTTTTGTTTGTCTTTGGTTTATTTGTATGAGGATGTTTGCATAGGTAGGGTTTTGTTTTGCACCTGTGATTTTGTGAGCAAAAGTTTTTACCACTTTAGAGTATTAACATATTTAGTTTGATTATGAGGATTTTTGTCGACAGTTTTGAGTTTTTTTTTTAAAGAAAAAAATCAATACTTAGGTGGAGTTTTATTTGGAATTGATTTTTAGGTATGAAAAAATGGTTAAATTTTTGATAACACTTTAGGGTAGAAAGTTTCTATTATGTAGAAGTAACTTTGGTCACAGTAATATATTTGTGTGTAGGAATAATTTATTGATATGAAATGGTTGGGTTGATGTAATATGAAAATGAGATTGTAAGGGTGAATTGTGATTATGATAGTTGTCGTGGAATGGATTAGATTTGATTTTTTTTTTTTAAGATTGTGTAGAATGTTCAAAATTTTTTATTGATTTGGAAAAATGGTTTCAACTTTCTTATTTTTAAAGTTTAGAACATGATATGTTGGTTAGATGAAGTTGGTATAAGTATTTCATATTTTGCAAGTTTATAGATTTTATATTTTTCGATCAAGAAAAAATTCAATCGAAAAGAAAAGTTCAATTTAAATGATTTTTTCTCAAGTAAAAATTATCTAAAGAAAATAAATTTGATAGAATTTAACTTTCACTTAAGTAGGATTTTTGCTGTTTAAACAAAAGGTAAATTTTGTTTAAGAGAAAATAATTTAGATGAGAAAGGTTCAGTAAGACCGACTCAATTAAAAGTTCTATCATTCATATGAATCTCCTAAAGTAGAAGGTATGATGATTTAAACAAGGTGTAAAGAATTTTAAGTGTAAACAACCCATGTAAAGAAATAAGGAAATGTATGAAAGAGGAAAAACCTATCATCAAACATGTGCTTAGGTAGTGAAGGGTGAGTCCAAGAACAATATGATTAAAGATAATTGGAACAATATAAAGTTTTGGTTAGTAAAGGAAATGAATGAATGAAGGGAAGTTTCATTGCTTGACTACATTGTTGCAACTTTGTGAAAATGCTTAAGGAAGGTTTTATTCTAGGAGGTGTTGACTTTTCAAGAATGTGATATCTAAAGCATAATCTGGTTCTTTAGACAAGTGAGAAGGACACAGATGCAGATGCAGGGAAAGCAATATAGGAGAATAACAAATGATTCACAAACTTGTTTGAATCTATTGTGCTTCAAACAATTTTCAGTCAAACTAAAATGTCTAAAAGAAACTAATTCAAAGATTTTTTAAAAAAATTTCTTTAGTTAAATTAATATGATTATTATTTTCATATTTGTATAAAAAATGTTAAATTATTATGTTTAATTGGTTTATTTGATAATATTGAATAATTATGTTGGATAGAAAATGTATTTGTGAATGATATAAATAAATGGGATTTGAGCTTGATGTAGTGATGTAAATATAGTACTTACAAAGGAGGTAAAAAGATTATCTTAGTTCTACTATATACTTGATTAATATATAAAAATGTATTAAATTGTGAGAGTTGATAAATGTTTTATAGTTTAGTTTAAGGTTTGAAATAGAACTGACTATAGTAAGTTATACAAATTTATCATTTATCATATCACATAAATGAATGATATTCATTGTCTTTGTCAATTGTTAAAGAGGACAATAGTGTGATAGGTGCATAATAATGTGACATGTGTGTCTTTCAAAAATCGTAAGATATCTATGTGATGAGACTAAGATAATGTGAGTGTGATTACTTGTGTGGTCTTAACCTAAGGAGATTAAAAATGTATAATAAGTGATTTATTTACTTGTTATAACTAGAAGTGATTTCTATATTTAATGTAACTAATAACATTACTACTGTATATTGATTATAATTAGGAGTGATTGTATTACTTTTTATAATCAATTTATTTGATTAATATGATTGTTCCATCTCAAAATAAAATTAAAATTAACTGGTGAGAGTTTCAATAAATAAATATAAATTTATTTTGTACTATTTTAATTTTTTATTTATTAAACAGTCTAATGTAGTTTGTTGTAAGAAGAATATAAAGACTTTAAACCTTATCTAAAATCAATTGTACTGATATAAAATAAAATTATATAATATATTTAATCGGTTATGATATGTTTAAATCAAATAAATATTGGATGATGATTATAACTACTACACACTATATAATAATGGAAATTAAATTAATTATCTTTCATGTCTAATAAATTTTTGTCAACATATCAATGAACATTGTGCACAAATTTGTCTACATTTTTATTTCTTATAAATTTAATATTATACTAAAACCTTAAATTTTTACATGTGTATCTAGTGCATGATTATTTAATAAGTGCTTTATTTCTTTCCTTTTATTTGTAAATTTGATTATTTGAAATAGAAACTAGCTTCATGTCACATCAATGAATAATATTCATCATTTTTGTCAAGTATTGAAAATGATAATAATGTGATAAGTGTAAAATAGTGTAATATGTGTCTTCTGAAAATTGTAAGATATCTATATAAGACTAAGATAATGTGAATGTGATTACTTATGTGATCTTAACTCAGGAAGATTAAAATTGTATAATCAAATAACTTATTTACTTATTATAATCAGAAGTGATTTTTATATTCAGTGTAACTGATTATATTAATACTAAGTGATTATATTACTTTTTATAATCAATTTATTTGATTAGTAGAATCATTCTATCTTAAAGGAAAATTGAAATTAACTTGTGAGTTTCAATAAACAAATAATAATTTGTTATATTATTTTAGTTGTTTATTTATTAAATAGTTTGTTGTAAGAAAAATATAAAAACTTTTAACCTCGTCTAAAATAAATTATACTAATATAAAATGAAAATACATAATATATTTAATAGGTTATGATATGTTTAAGTCAAATAAATACTAGACGATGATTATAACTATTGTAAACTATACAATAATGGAAATTAAATTAATTATCTTTCATTTTTAACTAAGCTTTTACCAACATATAAATGAATATTGAAGAGATCTTTACATGCACAAGTTTGTCAACATTTTTGTTTCTTATAAATTTAATATTATACTAAAACTTTAAACATGATTATTTAATAAGTATTTTATTTTTTCCTTTTATTTGTATGGCATAAATTATAAACTGAGTTTATTTTTTATTCTTTTATATAAGATGTAATTTATAATGTCTGTTATATTAATTATTATCAAACTAAAATATCCTAGACTAAAACAGTTGGAATGTATTTGTAAATAATTAGAAGAGAGAGGGAGAATTAATGGAAAAATATTAAATTTATGAAAAATCTATTGTTATCAATAACTTAATTTGTTATTAATTTTATGAAATACTTTAATGTTAAAAAGGCATGATGTCAAATACTTTATTATAATAAAAATTTTATTTAACATTACCTCCAAACTTTAAACCACTCAGATAATTACCGAGCAACAAATGGTCCAGTAGAAAGAAGTATAGAAGTACTATAAATTTGACCGTTTGGAAAGAAAGAATGGAAGGCCAGATCAGAGAGATGTTAAATAATTTTTTTTTTACTACTATTAATGAATCTTCATAAGAGTTATCTTACTAATCAATAATACCAGTACTTGAACAAACAAATGATTAGGGTGTTTTGTGTGTTTAATGATATACTATTAAGGAAAAGGTGAGATTGATAAGATTAACTGATGCCAGAAGAGAGTTTGGGAAGAGGGAGAAAGATGAAAAAAAAAAAAAACAGGGAGTTTTGGATTAAAGAAATTAAGGAACAGAGACTGTCACATGGCATGTGAGCAACAACAGCTGTGTCCACTCTTCCACTTCATAAATACCCTTCTCACCTTCCTTATTAGGACTTTTGAGTCTCCCTCTCTCTCTCTCTTTCATTCTATACTATTCACATTGTACACTCTCTTTCTCTCTCTCTCTCCCATGGCAGAGCTCACACCCTAAACACAACCCCCACTGCTCTCAGAGGGAACACAACCACAGACAAAAGCAGCACTCACTCGCTTTGCTATTACATCTGCCCAGAATGAAAGCCCTGTACAGAGGCTCTCTTTTTCTCATACTCTACTTCACCTTCCTCTTCATTGGCACACCTTCTTCTTCCTCTGTACTTCCCACCAGAGACCCTTCTCAGCAACTCCTCAGCTTCAAAGCCTCTCTCCCCAACCCATCTCTGCTCCCCAACTGGCTCCCAAACCAGGGCCCCTGTACCTTCACCGGCATCACCTGCAACCAGACCCACCTCACTTCCATAGACCTCACCTCCATCCCTCTCAGTACCAACTTTTCCATTGTAGCCACCTACCTCCTCACCCTCGACCACCTCCAGTCCCTCTCCCTCAAATCCACCAACCTTACCGGCCCTTCCACCATTCCTCTCTCCCATTCCAAGTGCACCTCCTCCCTAACCACCATAGATCTGTCCCAGAACACCCTCTCCGGTTCCCTCAACGACATGTCCTTTCTTGCATCCTGCTCAAACCTTCAATCTCTCAACCTTTCTAGTAACCTTCTCGAGTTTAACTCCTCCCACTGGAAACTCAACAACCTCCGTGTTGTCGACCTCTCCTACAACAAGATTTCTGGTCCCGGCATCGTGCTCTGGCTTCTCAACCCCGACATCGAACACCTGGCACTCAAAGGGAACAAAATCACAGGAGATACTGACTTCTCCGCTTCCACTTCTCTGCGGCACTTGGACCTTTCCTCCAACAACTTCTCCGTCGCTATTCCTTCCTTGGGCGAGTGTTCCTCGCTGGAATACTTGGACCTCTCTGCCAACAAATACTTTGGCGACATTGCACGCACTCTCTCTCCTTGCAAGGCTCTCCTCTACCTCAACGTCTCCAGTAACCAGTTCTCCGGTCAGCTTCCTCCGCTCCCTCTTGGTTCTCTCCAGTTCGTCTACCTTGCTGCCAACCACTTCCATGGCCCGATTCCTCCTGCACTCGCCGACCTCTGCTCCACTCTCCTCCAGCTGGATCTCTCCTCCAACAATCTCACCGGTGACCTTCCACGCCCTTTCGGCGCGTGCTCTTCCCTTCAATCGCTGGACATCTCCAGCAACCTCTTCTCCGGTGCGCTGCCCATGGAGGTTCTGACTCAAATGAGCAGTCTGAGGGAGCTTGTGGTGGCGTTCAATGAGTTCGGCGGTCCTCTCCCCTTGTCGCTGTCGAAGCTTTCGAGTTTGGAATTGCTGGATCTGAGTTCCAACAACTTCAGCGGGCCAATCCCTGGAACGCTGTGCAGAGATGCTGCTGGGAATAACTTAAAGGAACTTTACCTGCAGAATAACCGGTTCATGGGTTTTATTCCTCCCACGCTCAGCAACTGCTCCAACCTTGTTGCCTTGGACTTGAGCTTCAACTTTCTGACTGGGACCATCCCTCCAAGCCTAGGGTCGCTCTCCAAGCTTCGGGACTTGATTATCTGGCTGAACCAGCTCCACGGAGAGATACCCCAGGAGCTGATGTATCTCAAGAGTCTCGAGAATCTTATCCTGGATTTCAATGAGTTGAGTGGGAACATTCCCTCTGGCCTCGTTAACTGCACCAAGCTCAATTGGATCTCCCTCTCCAACAACAGGCTAAGTGGCCAGATACCAGCCTGGATTGGGAAGCTTTCCAATCTGGCTATACTTAAACTCAGTAATAACTCCTTCACCGGGAAGATTCCTCCGGAGCTTGGCGATTGCACTAGTCTGATATGGTTGGATCTGAATACTAACTCACTCACGGGCCCCATTCCGCCAGAGCTGTCCAAGCAGTCAGGGAATATTGCTGTAAATTTCATCAATGGGAAGACTTATGTATACATAAAGAACGATGGGAGTAAAGAGTGCCATGGAGCAGGGAACTTGTTGGAGTTTGCGGGGATCAGTCAGCAGCAGCTCAACAGGATTTCCACCAAGAATCCCTGCAATTTCACCAGGGTTTATGGAGGTAAGTTGCAGCCAACGTTTAACCATAATGGTTCTATGATATTTTTGGATATCTCCCACAACATGTTGTCAGGCAGTATTCCAAAGGAATTTGGGGTCATGTACTATCTGACCATTCTCAATTTGGGACACAATAATGTGTCTGGGAGCATTCCTCAGGAACTTGGGAAGATGAAGAATCTCAATATTCTTGATCTGTCCAATAATAGACTTGAAGGGCAAATCCCTCAGAGCCTTACGGGGCTCTCCTTGCTCACTGAGATTGACTTGTCCAACAACATGCTTTCGGGGACTATTCCTGAGTCGGGTCAATTTGATACTTTTCCTGCGGCAAGGTTTCAGAACAATTCTGGTCTCTGTGGTGTTCCTCTGTCCCCATGTGTGTCGGATGCTGCAAACAGTGCGAGTGCACAGCGTATGAAGTCTCACCGGAAGCAGGCTTCTCTGGCGGGGAGCGTGGCCATGGGATTGCTGTTCTCCCTCTTCTGCATCTTTGGATTGATCATAATTGCCATTGAGACCAGAAAGAGGAGGAAGAAGAAAGAGGCTGCTCTTGAGGCCTACATGGATGGTAATTCGCATTCGGGTCCAGCCAATGTGAGCTGGAAGCACACTAGTACTCGTGAAGCGCTTAGCATAAACCTTGCAACTTTTGAGAAGCCTCTCCGAAAGCTTACTTTTGCTGACCTTCTTGACGCCACCAATGGCTTTCACAATGACAGTCTCATCGGCTCTGGTGGATTTGGTGATGTTTACAAGGCCCAGTTGAAGGACGGAAGTGTTGTTGCCATCAAGAAACTGATTCATGTCAGTGGACAAGGGGACAGAGAGTTCACTGCTGAAATGGAGACCATTGGAAAAATCAAGCACAGGAACCTTGTTCCCTTGCTGGGATACTGCAAGGTTGGGGAGGAGAGGCTCTTGGTTTATGAGTATATGAAGTACGGGAGCTTGGAGGATGTTCTGCATGATCAGAAGAAAGCCGGGATAAAGCTGAACTGGTCGATTAGGAGGAAAATTGCAATTGGAGCTGCTAGGGGATTGGCTTTTCTTCACCATAATTGTATCCCTCACATCATTCATAGAGACATGAAGTCAAGCAATGTGTTGCTTGATGAAAATCTGGAAGCCAGGGTGTCTGATTTTGGAATGGCTAGGCTTATGAGTGCTATGGATACACATTTGAGTGTGAGCACACTGGCGGGTACCCCAGGGTATGTTCCTCCCGAGTACTACCAGAGCTTCAGATGCTCCACTAAAGGTGATGTCTACAGTTACGGTGTGGTTTTGCTGGAGCTGCTAACTGGGAAAAGGCCTACCGACTCAGCTGATTTTGGTGACAATAATCTTGTTGGATGGGTCAAACAACATGCGAAGCTGAAAATAAGTGATATTTTTGACCAGGAGCTCATGAAGGAAGACCCCAATCTGGAGATGGAGCTTTTGCAGCACCTGAAGATTGCATGTTCCTGTTTGGATGATCGGCCATGGAGACGCCCCACCATGATTGAAGTGATGGCAATGTTCAAGCAGATTCAGGTGGGATCTGGGATTGATTCTCAGTCAACCATAGCCACCGAAGAGGAAGGTTTCAATGCCGTTGAAATGGTGGAGATGAGCATTAAAGAAGCTCCAGAATTGAGCAAGCATTAGGCATCAAATTCCGGGAAGTGTCAGGTGGATTCTTTGGGAAACAGACAAGAAGAGAGAAGAGGAGATGACAACGGATTCAACTCCCCTCAAAGTTTTTTCCTTCTTTGCCGCTTCAAATTATTTCAGACATAAAGGGAAACGGTTAAAAGGGGGAATGAATGCTTTTGATGTATGTAGTCTTGTTATTTTATACATAAGAAAAAAGTTGTTTAACTTGTATATAAACAGCTTCAGTTGTTACCATCTGTGTTTTCCTAGAATTCTCAAAGTACTTTTTTCATTCAGATATAATCTTGAAAAGGTTCTGTTTAATCTGGGACCCCAGTGATGGGGACTAAGTGGAGGATCTTTTGACTCTTTCTTTAGGCTGCTTGATTTGTTTTCCCCCATTTGATCAACTGCAACTTTTGCTTCGATTTGCGATATAAGTTGTCAAAACATGCCTCTAAAACCTCTAAACCGACTCTAACATCAGGTCTACTTGAGTAAGAAATTTATACCCTACAGTCACCCCACCAAGATGTTCTGTGCCTTCTGATCTTTCTTGTTCTGTTTGCTAGTTTACCCTCCTGGAAAAGCATGACTCCACTCATAGTATTTTCTCTTCATATGGTCATAAATAATTTTGGCCTAATTGAGCATCACAAATCAGGAGTCAATACTCTGTCTGTATGTCTGTATTTATCATCTATCTCCCTGTTACTTTCATTTCACATCGCATTTTATTATGGAATTTTCCTGTTAAAATCAAAAAAGGAACAGCTAAGGCACTTGAACTAGGACCAACTTAGGTAGGTGTCACCGCCAGTGTCCATCTGCTGAGTGCGCATGCTTATTGAATCAATCTCAATATTAAATGCTTGATAATTCCCTAGTCCGCAAGTTGAGAGAGAATTACAATAGACAAATCAAATTCTGTGGACAGCCATTTCCCATAATTTAACATTTTGTGAGCGTGTGCGTGCATGGTGGGGTGTCATTAGAATCAATGAAGACTGTAATAAAAGAGTGTGGTAAAATGCATATCAGTTGTCAAAAGTTGAAAGTACAAGATGAAGAGACCTAAACCTTGACCTATGGGAACTGAGTGGCACGGTAATTATTATCACAGTATTTAGTATTTAGGATGATGATTAATAATAGTTCCGACCACAAATAAAAAGCTTTAAGAAGTTCAACTTTCCCTGATAGCACATTTGGTTGGACCATTTTGATCAAAGTCTTCAATCTCATAATTGCTAACCTTTTATGAGAAGTTAGTATTTTCATAATTACCAAGAATCTTTTTCTCATCAGAGATTGCCCATTTCTGATTAAGAAAAAATAAAGTGAGTAAATAAATCTGCTTTGTCTGTTCTCCATGGATGTCGTGCAAAGCACGTGATGGATCATAGATGCGGTAAATAATTACTTTCTCCAATGCCAGGGCAATGTGCCTCACAAGTGGTCACTTATTTTATAAACCTTGTGCCAGAACATTAGTATTTATTATAGTCAACAATAAAGAATGGTAACCATTAGCCAAAGACAAAGACAATTTTTAATGGATTACCCGCACTAATTGCAAGGGTTTTGATTTAATTTATTAAACATAGCATGTGCAGTTTCAACTCTGCACGTGTCCTTTTGTTTAGATAGAAGAAACATTTACAGTATTTCCTGTGTTTCCTCCCAGTGTAAAGTTAAACTCCCAAATAAAAAAGAACTACAGAGCAACTATGCATAAAGATAAGAGGATAGTGGGTTGTCATTCAAGATACACTATAAGTTGATTAAAACTGAGAATAGAAACCTGCAGAAAATAAGGTTATTTAACTTCGTTATATTAATAGTGAAAATATATTTATTGTGCACATGTGTGAAAAGTAATTAATATAACAAAATTAATTAAAAAATATTACTGAAATTTATATTAACCTATAAAATTTATATACATAAAAAATAATTATAAAATTAATTGTTTTATTATCTTTTATAATATTATAATTATTTAATAGGTACACTGGGGTCTATCAAAATAAAAATAAAAATTCTAATAAAATATGTATAAAAAATTAATTATAAAATATTTTAATTTTAATTTAGAAACTGATGATTGTAAGTATATAATAAAAATACATTCGAATTTTATGGATAATTTTCTTAGATAATAGAAATAAAAAGTTGGTTGATAAATATATAGACAAAAGAGGTAAAATAAGTGTCCACCTATACATTATAAAATTCAATCCTATTATTAATTACTAGTGGAGAGACAAGTGTTCATATATATATATATATATATACACTTAAACGTTTAATTATTATTAAAAAAATATACACTAAATAGTTATATTTATTATTTTTCATTATATTTACATTTTTTATTAGAATAACTAATATGTTTATTTGGATGAGAATGGATATAAAAGATAAGAACCATAAAATAATATAATATGTATATATAAGTAAGAGTAGTGTTAAAAAAATTATGCAGTGGTTTTTTTAAAAAGAACATTTATTTAATTATTTTAAAATAAAAATAATTTACTTAATTACTTATCTTATTAAATAAATTATTTTTTATTTATTAAAAGGTACAATTTTTTATCCCAAAAATTTATAAAATGATGTATCTCTTTTAATAATTTTAAGAATAATCTTAAAAGTATATATCGTAGTTATTTTTAAAATAAAAGCTATTCAATTATTTTAAAATATAAAAATATTTCATTACTTATTATATTAAATAAGTAAGTTATCTCTTATTTATCAAAAGACTAAAATTGTCTAACTAAAATCTGATATGAAAATATGATTTAGATTTCCAATGATGGATTTCTTTATGTAAAAGTATAAATTATAGATGAACGGAACTAATTATAATTAAAAAATTGTTAACTATAATAAAAATTATGTAGTTAAAGAATAATCATTAAAAAAATATTATTAAATTTATAATGAAACTAAAAAAATTATATGCATATAATTACATTTTACTAATTTTTATAATCTTTGATTACATTAACTGATATTTATGGTGACTGAAATTTTGTATACCATTAAATCAATAAAAATAATTATGCCTGTAAGGGTAAAAGTAATTTATCTAATCTCCATTAATTATATTTATAAAGGTAAAAGAAAAATTGTGTAGACTAAATAGCAGTCCCAACATCCAATCTTTTAATGTATAGTTATAGATTAATGGTAATGAAATTTTGATCTCCCACTAATTTAATAGTTAATAAATGTTATATTTTGTCTTAATAATTTTATTATAATTTTAGTCAATTTTGGGTACATCTCATGTGGTTTATTGTTCCATTGTTTGGGTTACAAGTCTGAAGGAGTTGGAAACACTTCAGTGCTCTAGTCTGTCATTTGAATTAGATAATTAGATAATTGCGATGTTATTGTCGCAAGGAAAGTACATAAGGTGCACGTACGGTTAAATTATGATTAATTATTTTTATAGTGATATTTGTCTAGGAATCTTTTATGCATCTTTTACCACCACTTAACCCCTAAACAAAGGTTACTTAAAAAGCAATACTAAATGCAGTGACAGTGTCACATTACCAATGAATTTGTTCCTTCATTCAACTACACACAAAAGTAAAAGAGAATCGAAAATTTCAAAAATTGAAACTACATTCTCGCTGAATGTGGTCATACAAAATCAATAAAGTAACATATTATTAGAAAAAATTCAGTAAAATAAATTACATAAAAAGAATAAATTTAGATGGAACAATTTTTTTAATGTATAAATACTTTTGTTATGATTACGGTAAAATCAATCTCGAAAATTGCAAAAAATAGTTAAGGAATAAAATATTTATTTATATTATTTAGGTGTAACTAAGTTCTGAATTAAGTATTTTGTAAGTATCTACTTTATAAATTTTTTTATAGCATTTTAAAGACATAGAATTATATGTTATATTTTTTTGTGCTTATTTCATATTTATTTTATTTTTATAAATTTAACTATGAAAAATTTGTATATTTTTTTTATATTTCATTGAAATTTTGGTATTTATTAATGTTTATTATTGTAAACAATCTGGTTAAAATAATATTTGATTGGAAGAACTATTTGTGAAAGAAAAAACTTATAAAAGTGAAAGTTTGATGATGTTGACGGATTTTTAGAATATTCAGATAAAAGAATATTATTAAGAGAAGAAGTTGTGTGATTCTCTTTTAGGAAACAAATTAAAGGAGACAAAAAAAAATGATGAAAATAGATAGAGATTTATTTAGCCTTTAGAGTCATTCAATTATTTTGCAAGGTTGCTTTCTTGCAAAAGAGACAATCACAAAAAGTCTTATGACTATTTTTTCTAGTTTGTATCCTTCAATCTCATACAAATATGATCAAGTGATTATCAAAATTTTAGATAAAAATGAGAATTAACAATACAACATCTCAATGAAATTAATATTGTCATAACCTAATTGAATTTGACAAAGAAGTACGAGCATCCGATAAGTTTTGTCATTTCTATTAGAAAGTTGAAATGTTACTCTCAGAATTGAAGTTTAGAACTGAAATTCAATTATATTTATGATATAGATTTGTCTAGGAGAATTGGGTAAATAGTCAACTTCTTCACAGTTTTGCATAGAGAATATAGAGGTTTTTTTTTTTTTAGCAATAGTATCCTTTCACAGAAAAATTATGCAAGTAGCATCCATCTTATTTTATTTCTCACAATTACATCATTCACTGTGTAAGATGAGAATTTGATTCCCCAACAACCAAATTCTCACTTTTAATTTGTTGTGTCAACTTCTAGACCCAACCACGATTCAGCTATCGGGAGGTCGAATTCTGAAAGGGTATTTGGTTTTTTCTTCAAGAGGGAAACTTTGTGTTTGGAGAAGTCTTTTGTTGTTTTCAAGTATAGTGGAGCGGAGAAGTTTTTTGTGACCTTTTAAGTTGAATGGTACAAAAATGAACAAAATTTTTTCAGCTAGACTTGTTCATAGATTTATTATCTGAATGGTATGAAAATAAACAAAGGTTAAGGTAAATCTTACCTCCACCTCAGAAAGACATAATACATTACTACGCTCGTTAGAGAATAACGAAGAATCTTGGATTTTAGATTCTAAATCATCTTTTCATACTACTCCATAAAGAGAATCCTAAGAATTATGTCCTTGGTAATCTTGAAAAGGTTTACCTTGATAATGAACAATATTTTGATATTGTTAACAAAGAACGATGAAGATTAAGTTAAACGAGTATATTTGGAAATTGAAAAAATGTCAAAATAAATCTAATTTGGTGAAAACTTAATCTCAATAGTTTACAAAACAATCTTATATGAATATCATTGATATATTCAAAAGGGTGTATTCATGACTCATGCTAATAAGAGAGTGACACTATTTATATAACAAGGACACTTCATTTTGTTATATTTGCAACAAATAATAAACATCATAATCTATGAAATAAAAAACTTAGTCATTCAAGTGAAAAAGGGTGAATATTATGAATTCAAATGGGATATTATCAAGACTTTAAAGGAGTTGAAATTGACATGTGTGTAGATTGTACACATGGAAAGCACAAAAGAATTAACTTTTACATAAATAGAATAACTCCAAAGTAGGAAAAATTAACCTGAGCTTGTCCATTGTAGTGTTTGAGATCCAACATTTGTGTCATCTATTTGTGGGAAATCAATACTTTTGTCATTTTTACACATGATCACTCTAGGAATTTATGGATTTACTTTCTAAAATACAAGTCAAAAAAATATAAGACTTTTAAGATACGAAAATCTATGGTTGAAAATGAGATATGATTAAAGATTAAAAAAAAGTCATGATTAAAATAATAGTGAATACGAAAACAACAAATTTAAGAAGTTTTTCACGAATATAAAATAAAAAATGGATAACATCATACTAGGTACTCCTCAATATAATGATATAAACGAGTCTATGAACCACACACTACTAGAAAGAGCTAAACACATGTGTATACAATCAAGCCTACCAAAAAATTTTTGGACAAAAGTTATTAACATAACTTATTTGGTCAATTGTAGTCAATCTGTACCATTGAAACATAAAACACCATAAGAGGTATGAAGTGAAATATAGATAAAACTTACACATCTTAAAATTTTTAATTGTGTAACTTATATGCTTATTAGCGACCAAGGTAGAAATAAACATGATCTCAAATTAAAGAAATGCACATTCATTGGTTATAGTGAGGATGAGTTTGGATATCGTCTTTAGGATAATGAAAACAAAATCATATTTTGTGTTAAAGATGTGATATTCAATGAAAGAGTGATTACAAGGATAAGGATAACACAAGCACTAGAAACACATAATAGAGTAGGCATGTGTATCTAAAGGTGGATAATCATGGTTGAGAGTTCTCGTCTAGAGGAATTAGTGGAAGATAATAGTGAACAACAAATCTACATACCAAAATATTTTATTTTGATTCTTGCAAAGGTCTTCTCAAACTTATGTTCCTAATAAAAAAATACATTATATATATATATATATATATATATATATATATATTAATTATTGATTAATAAAAGGGGACTTTAAAATTATGAAGTGTGTCAAACTATAGACGCAATGAAATCAAGATGAAGTCAATGATCGTTAATCAAACATGGGAACTAGTTGTGTTACTCATGAAAAAGAAGACACTTCATAACAAATGACTTATTGAATGGAAAAGGATAACGATTGCTCTATGAGATATAAAATTTGACTAGTTTTCAAAATATATTAGCAAAAGCTTTCAAAAGATATCAGTAAAAAGAATGAGTTGGCTACACTAAAATATTTGCTCCAATTGTGAAGTTAAATATTATAAAGTCTATCTTAAGTAGGGTGGCTAGTGAAGAACTCTTACTTGAACAATTAGATGTAAAAACCTGTTAGCATAATTTTTGCTTCCGATGGTAAGTTCACCAGTCGTTCATGTAATTAGTAATATATATATCATTCTCTCCTAAGGGATTTGTGCAATACACAATAATAAATGCAATTGATAACAAATTTAGACTACAAATTATTTCTAATATTTAAATTCATAAACAAGAAAATAAAATTATGTAAAAATAATTAAAATATTTTTGGTATTTTTATGAGCACTTAAAATGTGGAAAAAGAATGGAAATGATATGAAATGCAATTGCTAGGACTAAACTTTGTCAAACCTCACTCTCATGCATAAATCATTTACCTTATTTCCAAACAAATATCAATGTCAACCCACAATATTACCCAAACCCTAATTCCTTAGGTGAATGACTCTAAGCTTTCATATTAATCGTCAATTCCTCGATTAATAATATAGAAAAGACTTGCTTTTGCATAAGGGTCTTAAGACAACAAATGAATCATGCTTGATTCCAAGACATAGTCTTTCACTTGGTATTTTGATTCAGATCCTGATTAGAAATGATATTTCCCAATTCCCTAAGAATTAAATATCATGCCATGAATCAACACAACAAGCAGTAAGCAAAGAATCAAAATATTAACTCTGAAAGGAAAGACATATATATAAACTCAATATTGATTACATGAAACCCCAATAAGCCAAGAAGGATGAACAATGGAGGAAGATAGATATATAAAGAGGAGAAAAGAAATCCTTCAGACCCTAGTCGTCATTCGAAGGCTACATTTTTTTTGACACACAAACGGAGTTTGACTCCCAGATGCACTTTTTCATGGTGATTTAGACGAGGAGATTTATATGCACTGACTTGAAGGTTTCTTAGAGAAAAAGAAAGAAAATATGATGTGTAGATTGTATAAAAGTTTGTTAGGCTTGAAGTGAGCACGAAGATAATAATATAAGAAGTTTGATGACTTCATATACATGGAAGGATTTCAGAAGTATAATGATAATTATTGTTATTTCTTCAAAAAAATATAAATCTAGTTATATCATTTTATTACTTTATGATGATAATATGCTAGTAGCAGAGTTAAATGAGTGAAATTGAAAACTTGAAGGTGCAGCCTTCAAAAGAAATAGACATGAAGGACTTGGTTCAACAAAGAAAATCCATGGAATGCCTACCATAAGGGATAAGCAAAGAGCTTTTTTGCAGGCATCTCTAGCATATACATTAATTGTGTTTTGTAAGATTTAACATTCCATTCTAAGGATCAATTGACTCAAACATAAAAAGAAAGATTTCATGACTAAGATTCCACATGTTTTAGCAATTTGAGGTTTGGTGTATATAATGGTTTTTACAGAGATTAAATATTTGTCATGCAATGAGATGTAAGCATGTTTATGTCAAATGTATGTAAAACTTTTAATAAGTAGTCAACTGTATTTTGAGGTACCTATGAGACACTACAAAGAAGTGTTTGTAGTTTGGTAAAGGAGAATTAAAATTGCAAGATTACATAAATGTAAACTTTGGATGTGAAATTGATTTTCAAAGAAGTAGTTATAATTTCACTTTTAATGCTATAGTTAGTTGGATATCTCTCAAATATAGAAGACTGATGTTTTACAACTACAAAATTGAGTATATTGTAATAATAAAAGCTATTAAAGAATTTATATGGCTTCAAGGACGATGACTATTAAGAGGGTTAGGATTCAATCCTAGGAGAAGTATTTTATATGGTGATAGTTTGAGGGCACTACATCAAACAAAAATATTCAATATATCATTATAGAATAAATACATTAATCTTCGCTACCACTTCATGATATATTTACTTAAAAATGAGGTATTAATATTAAAAAAGTTACAAGAGAATAAAAATCAAACATGTAAACAAAAATGAAGAATATTAAAAAAAAAACAAATTCCTGTTCTAACTTTAATTAACTTATTAACATAATAAGCTAAAAAAAGTTATTTTATTGATCAAAATATAAAAACAAATTAAAATTAGTTATTAAGTGTGAGATTGTTAAAGTTGTTTAATACAGCTAAATGAAATGAATGAAGTAAAATTATTCTGTTCAAAGAAAAAAAATGGAATGAAAATTTATATAAAAATAAATAATTAAACGTGTGGAACAAAATCTATTTATAAATATACATAAATATTTGTGGTATAACTTCTAAGAAGAAAATTAGTAACTTTCAATGAAATGTATGTAAAAATATAAAGGTATAATCGAGTGAATCCTTTATGAGTTGTGTATGTAACTATTTTATTTCATATAAATTTTATGATAAAAAAATTGGAGTTGTTAGTAGTTGTTTTAGCAAGAACAGTGGTGAAAGTGTTGTTGAATGAAAGTGGTTGACCCAAAACTGTAGCATTTGATTTGAGGCATGTGGAGACATGATAGAAGGTGTTGAAGCCCAACAGGGAATGGGGTTTAAGAATTAAGATTGGTGTGGTTCGCACATTCCCAGCCACAGTTATCAGAGTGACACGTGGGCCAATGGACCACCTGCTTCTGTCGGAAACCTTACCCTGCACCGTCGCCTTTGCGATACCATGCCATCGCTTACGGGTCCCGCTTCATTTGACCCATACTTTTAATAATAATCACCATGTGATCATTCCTTAAAATGCTCACATATTTTATTATTCTCATATGATACTGTGCTCTATGGTAATAAAATAACCTCATATTTTAACAACCACTCTTTTCTATATACAATTTTAACAACCGCATATTAGATTCCTTACTATAAAATTCTTTTAACTTCATAAATACTTTTGAATTTAAGTTCTATGTCCATAATATTCATATTAAATACGATATAGTTTTTTATGTTTAAAGAAGGCACTAGTTTTCTTTGAATTCAATAGGGTTCTTCTACATTTATTTATTTATTTCATCTAAATAAAAAAATTTATCATCACGGTTAGCTTTGAAAGGAAAAGGAATTCATTGTTTGTTTTAGGGAAGATGAGAAAGAAAATGAAAGAAATTAGTATTGTACCAATGTCAAACTTTACTATTTCTTGAGAAAAATTTGAAAGTGTTTCCTTTTTGTGTGTTATACCAACTAAAATAGCATGAAATTTTGGGAAGGGAATTTTTCAAAATGTAAACAATATGTTTATAACTCCAATAAAAATAACTATTTTTTTTTAAAAAAATAAATGGACTTCAACGATATAAAGTGAAGCCATAGAAAAATTATATTTCATTTTCGCTTAATCATCATTTAGTACTTGTTTAGAAATTTCTACATCTTATTTTCTATGTAGGAATTACATTATCTAATGATGTTAACTCAATTAGTAAATTTAATAGTTTTATAAAAATTTTAGTGGAAACAATACCTTCTTTATTCTTATAATTTGAGTAAAGGAAACACCTATTAATTTGTTAGGATTATTTCTTTATTCTCTGTTGCTTAGTTTTTCATATTTACTTATACTTGTTTTCTTTTATTTTTCCCTAGTATGAATTTTTTTTTATACCCTCACTATCCCCTTTTTGTCTACAGATTTGTGAGGAACGGCAACTTAATTAAGCCACAAATTAACTGCTAATGCCAATATAATAATAATACACTTTTTAAACACTATTTATTATTTACAAAAATTGATTTCAGATCAGAAATATTAGTTAGTTCACACCTCTCAATTAATTATTTTCTCTCTTAATTATATAACTTTCAATTACTTTTGTCAATAAAAAAAATACACATTATAAAATATGTTGCTAATACTCAATGTCAATCAAACAAACACAGTCAACCATAGAAATGGTGAAAATCATGAAATTAATAATTATGAACCCTGATACAGGCTTTTTCTACTTTTGAGAGTACATAGGTTTTAATTTTATTGAAGTTGCCCAAACTTGTTTCGAGAACACCAAAATAAAAAATCTTTTCAAGTTGTACTAGTGGAACGAATTATGGGGAAACAATTTATTAAAGTAATTACGTTGTTGAACATCCTATTACCAAACAGGAAGTAGTAGAAATGTTTGAGAATATGACGTTTTCGAAATGTTCTTTCATATTAGAAAAAAATCGAGTTTAACAAAATTAATTAATGTATAAATTAGTTTATAAAGTTTTTCTTATATAACTTCTTATTTTTTTTTAATTTGTATAAAAGTTTAATTTTTTTTACCGAGAAAATCATTTTGTTTCTTCCTTCTCACTTTTTTTTTTCAGTATTTATAAAGAAACTTTCAAAACATATCCTACATTCAATATAAAAATCTTATATATTTTAAAACTGCCATTTAATGGACCCCTCTCTCTTCTAATCTTCTAATAGTCTTATCTACTAACACTTTGAAGAAAAAGATTGCAACCACTCATTATTATTTAAGTTTTATGGCATTTTCAACTCATATAAAAAGGATATTTTATACGTTATTATCTCCACAACGTTATAAATATTCATATTTTCTTATTTATTATATATTTTTAAAAGTATAAGAAAAATAAAATAACACTACTAATATCAAATTGATAAGAAAATAACTCATTATAAGTTAAAACAACAAATCATAATATTTGTTAAATTTTTAAATGGACATATTGAAGAAAATTTGTATTTAGATATATAAAAAGATATGAATTTAATGAGTTTTGAGTTATAAATCAATTCTTATATAAAAGATATATATTCACATCACTCTTAACATAAAACCTTAAATAATAAAATAAGTTGCATGTTTTTCTTTTTATATATTGCTCACCTCAATTATTATCAATATCTTGTAACATTAAGTATCTTGTAACATTAAGATAATAATTACAACTTGATGCCTTCTAAAATACTTAAATAAAGTATGTCACATTAGAGACTAACACTTGACTCATCATAAATATATTTGGTAATTTAATCTTAGCTTCTTATGTGAGATTAGTTTTTTGCTCATACCTTACAAGCTTTATGCAAGAACCTTTTCACTACTTATGATTTAGACAATTGAAGTTAAGATATATCCTTTCCTTACTAAGTTTCTTTAATATAACAATCATAACTTGGTCACAATATCATTCCTTATATGTCTTTTCTTGCTTAATCTAATCATCATATATATCGATTCATACTCATTTATTTTATTCACACACATATACATTTGTTTTATACAAATTAAATCAATAATTTTATATATTTACGCATTCAATCACATAACAATAAATCTTACAAGTCATACAGTTAACAACATGTAATTGAAATAAGAGGAGATATGTCACTTGTGAGACACTCTAACTTAAGCAACTTGTCTTTACCAAACAAGAAAATGTCAATAACCATCCCACTTAAGCAATATCTCTTGTTGCTTGAGTCAACTTGTGTGAGCAATGATAATTTTAGAAGAGCGAGAATTGATTCGATCTTTTCCTTACCTAAGTGGCCCAACGAATGATTAAGTGTCTATCTCCCAATGAAAAAATAAGTGACACTAAGTGCTATATCATTACTTGAGTGATGTGACTTTTTACATTAAGTAACTTACAAAACTAACTTTAAGTTATTAACTCTTCATTGTTTGAACAACCACTGGTCACTTCAACAATGAGAATTTCAAAGAAAGAAGAACTATTATGACATCACTCGTTTAAACTTCAAGTCATAACTTGAGTGACTTGAATAGCAGTGATTTATTTTATAAATAATTATAATCTTTTATAAGTAATTAGTCTAACACTTAAACAATATATATAGAACACTTAAACCTGTAGAAATAAGAAAAATAATACATTAATAAGTGATATATAATTCAAGTTTAATCACTCTTATATTTTCTAACATGTTTTAAACACCACAATAGACTTATTTCCCATTCCAACTTATGTATATACTAACTTAAACTAATTTTGATTTTACTTAACACTCAAATTAAGTCAAAATTAGGATAAAAAACTTAATATCACTAATTGTTTTATTATTCCAAAGTCATAACAACATTAATCCAACTTCGCAATAGTCTACAGATTTCCATAAGACCTCAATCAAAAGTATTTGTAATTGTAGGTTAGTTCTCCTTCTTGAAGGCAACTTAATTCTCAAGAAATCTTTAGAATCAACCATTTACTCCTAAAATAAATAGATTTCCTCGTAAATTTCATAAATCTTTCTAAAATTTTAGCTTATAAAGTTAATACTTTCGCTTATTCAGATCACGAAATTCATATCCCTCAAATAATTCAGATAGACAGTATAAAAATGTTCACGTAAAAAATAAAAAGAGAATGAAAATATAAATTAATTATAAGAGGAAAAAAAACTACCTAAGTCAAAATTCCAATAACCCAATCTCAATCTATTCTCAGTTTTCTCCACAAAGATAGTTCAGAAAGTTAGAAAAAAGTATAAATAATTTGTAATTTTATAAAGATGAAATTTTATAATAAATAAAATAAATTATTTTAAATATATTTATAGTTAAAAAAAAACATTTTCATTCTATATTTAATTTTAGCGCCATCCTCTGAACTCAAATAAATTAGGCCATACTAGTATTGTCTTACATATTTTCTTGAGAAATAATATAATAATTATATTTTTTTATTTTTTTTAATTCATGTAGTTAATTTATTTTGTGTTAAAAAATTAATTTCACTTTCTTATGCATTTTGTTTGGATATGATGATTAAAAATGGGGAAATGAAAAAGAAAATAAAGAAATAGAAAATAAAATTATTTGAATAAAAAAATATACAGTAAAAGTGAGTAAGAAAGAAAATACATTTACTTATAATTACTAATTTTTATTTATTATTTTAAACTAAAATAAATAAAAAAAACTGAATATTACTAAAGTATTAACGCACTCTTTATATATATATATTTCTTGGCATTTGAAGTTTTGATGTTAGAAGTTAGAGATTTGTAACAAAACAAGTAATGTTTAACCTCAATAATAGTACTTTTTAAAAGTTTATAAATATTGTACATTTAAACTAAAATAACATGTGTGATGCGAAATTGAAGTGAAGATGGAACTAAAGCACAAAGAAATGTGGACAAAAATTAGGGTACAGTAGTAGGAGAGGGGGCCATCCACAATGTGAGTGAATTTCAGAGGTTTGTGACGTTCTGTACTACACTAATGATTTCAAGAAAAAGATGAGTATGGAGTGTCGTTTATGCTCTTATCATTGCTCACATATATACTCTCTAGATCTATATCACCTACAAGTACAAACCCTAGATCCATCACATAATATTGCATACACCATATATTTCCTAATCTTCAATTAAATTTAAATTCACTGTTATGAGTTAAATACATCAACATATTTTTATGTTTATTATTGCCAATTTTCATTAATTACTAGATGTTAAATAAAATAAATTGTTTTTAAAAATAATTTTATATTTTAAATCACTCCCACTGTTATTATTGAATTAAATTAATTAATTCTTTTATTATGGTATTTTATGCAAGGATTGTGTTATTTGATTGAAAAGAAGTAAACAATAAAAAAAAGAAGAAAAACATGAGAAAATGTATCAACCCTTTCTCAATTTAGTATAAGAGCTAACAAAATTTTGAAAAACACATGGGACCACCACTGTAGTCTACAGGGACATTCACTCTAGAGTTCTGCTTTGTTCTGAGAATAAATGCGAAGAAGTATAGATTTTTACTTCATAACTCACCTGTGAATGTCACTATTTTGTGAAGTGAACACACTCACGTGTTCATGCAGAAAATCTTACTCGTTTTTGGCCTTTTGCTCGATAAAGTATTTTGTGAGTATGGTTATATTGTTGATGAAATTGATCTCAAATTAATTATCATACCAGTGTTCAAGTGTTCAGAGATTGGTGAAAGACAAAATACATACCAACATCTTACTGGACCACAAGTTAACTATATATAAAAAAATTTATTTGCATAAAATTACTTGCCACCATTTTTATAGCAGTGATTATATATGAATATCCATATTTTTTCTTTTAAATAAATAAAAGTATTTAGAAATAATTATTTGAAATATAAAATTAAAGAAGAAATTGATCTTAAAGTGTTATCTAAAAAATTATATAATAAAAATATTAGTATAAATAAAATTAGTCTTTTTAAAAATAATTTGTACTGAAAAATATATATTTAAATAAAATTAATCCCTTTAAAACGAATTTTAATGTCAGAAATTTAAATAAAAATATCAACATGTAAAATCAAATTCTAAATAATTTAATCACCTGATTTTTTTTAAGAAAATCTAAATTAAAAATAACTAATAGATAGTAGGTATATGCAAGTTAGACACCATAATATCATACTTGACCCATTAATTAAAATACTAATATCAGTTAATGAAATTATCCATTTATTGTACCCTTTTAATATTTATTGTGGATGATACCCTTATATTATCTCCATAAACGAATTATTTTGTCATTCTAATATTTATTGATAATTGTTTGAGATAGTTATTTTTAAGTCTATTATGTCGATAATTTTCTTCCATTTAGCATGCCAATAATTTTTCACACATTTCTATATCTTATACTCTCATTCACCTGACAATCAATAGTCTCTAAAATCATGAAATAGTTTTGATTTGTGTAATCATGCTCTAATATTTAACTAAGTTTATCCATATGATTAGTCAAATTTGTTTGTTGGTTCCTCTACTTGATCATAATGAATTGCTTGAATAAGTTTAATTGTTTTTTCACATTTTATTATTGTGCTTAAATTGTTCATTTCATTAGGTTCCATTCTAATAAGATTTTACTATATACATTGTAATTCTTCATCTTTTGCACATTACATCATTTTACTATTGCATCATTTAGCCTTTTGTCATTTGTTTACACATCACTATAAATTGTCTATCAGTTATCTAGTGAGTTTATTTGTCTTGCACCATTTGATTAGAAGTTTTTCATAGTTATGTTTGAAATAAACAAGATAACAAGTAAGTAAGGCTTAATTATGTATTCGTGAACTTTTTAAAAAATTTAGTATAAGTTCAAAAAATGTCTCTAAAAAAATGTGTAATGAGATAAGATAAAAAGAAAAAAAAATGTAGTTTATATATATATATATATATATATATATATATATATATATATATACAATATATTTTTTTTTTTTTTTTTTTTTTATCTTTTTACATTTTTTTTTATATATTTTTTTTATTTATATTATTTTTTTTTTATAATTTTC
>Ga0099825_1001343_pt1 | contig 31083 bp, 11 predicted proteins | sample SiratroredBW_FD_76838 | JGI IMG/M metagenome (GOLD analysis project Ga0099825, IMG submission 76838) | Root nodule microbial communities of legume samples collected from California, USA - Siratro red BW | ecosystem: Host-associated > Plants > Roots > Nodule | place: USA: California | collected...
TATTCAATATATATTTTTATATAAAAAAATATATAAAAACAAAAAAAATACAAAAATATTTTTTTTTTATAAAAAAGATAATATATATATATATATATATATATATATATATATATATATATATATATATATATATATATATGTATATACGTTTTTAATTACATATAAAGATGTCGTCCTCGTAACTTAAAGGTAATTTTTAAAAAAAATAAGTAACTTTTAAAAAATCATTTATTTAAGAAGCTTGCTTCTTAAAAACCTTAAAAGCAGTTTATTTTTAAAATAAAAATTTACACAAACGACAGATTTCTTTATTTTTATTAAAACGTTTTTTAAAACAAAAATAAATACAAAATAATCTGTCCATTGTTTAAAACAAGTATACAAAAATATTATTTTAAAAAAATTTGTTAGATCGATTATTTATCACGAAGTCAAAAATTTCTTTCATTAATCAAAACCCAATTCTTTTTACTTAATATTTTAATAGTACTATCATGATTTGATCGTGACTTAGTTCACAACTAATTTAAATCTAAAAATACTACACACTATTATTTTAAAGAGGATTAATATTTTAAAGAAAAAAAGAACTATTTTGAAGAAAAATTTTACTATTAGAAGTAGGTTTAAGGTCGTTTTTGATATAATAGAGGTGGATCAACCAAGTTTATTATCTTACACGTGAAATAAACTCATTAAACTTGTTTATTAAACATTAATGAAAATTAAGTGTAGATCCACATTGCTAATAAGAATTATTATACTGGTTTGAGAATGGGTCTAATGAACAGTGAGTTGACCCAATATTATTCCTTTAAATAAGAGATACTCCACATGTGTATGACAACTGTTCTCATTACTCTACTCATACTAACTTGATCATCGGAATGTTTTTGCAGATATTCTCCCAATCGAGTTCTAGAAGACGTTTAATTTAGAGATTTTACCTAGTTTTCAAAAGACAGTCCAAGTATTCCAAGTCGGTTCCACAACGTCTTTTAATACAACCTACTCATTCTATTCGGAATATTTATGTGTGTACTGTGTACCAAGAAGAATTCTATCACTAAAAGTCTATTTGAGGTCATGCATAACAAGGCAGAGGTGGACAAACCGAGTTCATCATCTCAGTAGAACAAGCCCACTAAACCTGTTTATCAAGCATTAATCAAGATTAAGTGAATATCCACAATGCTATAAGACTTATTATCCTGGGTTTAAGGTTGAGTCTGATGAACAATGAATTGACCCAATATCATTTCTGTAAATAAGGAATACTATTGAAGATATCACATCCACTAGAGATGAGGTCTTTCAATAGTTTATAAATAGGTACAAATCTCACCTTATAAGCCGGTTTTGTAAGGTTGAGTTAGACTTAAAGTATACTTCATAATATGGTATCAGAACCTATCCTAGCAAGGTTATTGGGCCTATCAGGTCACCCGTTATCGGATTGCTATCGGACCACCCTTACATATAAGTTTCACACCAGTTTTGTCATATTTAGTTAGGCTTACAGTCCACTTCTAATATAATATTAGAGCTTATTCTACGAGATTGTTGGACCTATCGAGCTGATATCGGATCATTCTTACATATAAGTTTCACGCTTAGTTGAGGAGTTTTCTACCTGATAGGAGTATATTGAAGATCACACATCGACTTCCGAAACAAAAGTCACACATCTTCTCTCTATAAATAGTGACAATTTTCACATACTTTGTTCATGCATTCAACCTCTTTTAAGAGAAAGGAATCACTATACTTGTTTGGAAAATGGGTTCCAAGAGTGTTGCCCCCGTTGCCCTTATGCTCTCTCTCAACCTGCTTTTGTTTTCCATGGTTAGCTGCAACACCCAAAGCCCTACCCATCATCACAAACCAATTAAGTGCCCGGGATTGCATGTTTGTGCTAACATTTTGCTGCCCCCTTTTAAACCTGACAACAATTGCTGCCCCCTCCTCGGTGGTCTTATTGACCTTGAAGCCGCTGTGTGCCTCTGCGCCGTTCTCAAGCTCAACCTCGGTGGAATAGTCAGCGTTAACCTAGACATTCTCGTCAACCTTCTATTAAACGTCTGTGGACGCAAAAAGACCACCTACACTTGCAAATAAGAAGACAACATGTTTCGCCTCCATCCTATTATGTTCTGTTACTTCATTACATTCTCTTTGTTTTTCCGTGTTTTAAAGTTAAGGATGTTATTACTATTCGTGTCTGCTTCATGTATATGCCTGTAGACACTATAATATTATTACACCTATAAATTAACGTTTGGTCACTTGTCCTCTTGTGGATGAGGGTCTTATCTTCCTCCTCCCTATCTTTGTTTATCTTCTTGTTGATCGATAACAGTCCTTGGGTTTTGTATTTTCTTTGAGTATAAGGCGGGAAAGAAGAAAAGGCATTAATTGTTTTATTAATGATATTAAAATCAGATTGAATCTTTTGACCAAAACAAAAGTTGTGATTACAATTTGATTTCTGGGAATTGGAGCATTAAATTATGGTCAAGCTTTGGTGTATTTTATTAAGGTCTGCAATATGACAAGATCAAACTAACCAGTGTCGATATTTATTTGGACGATATGTTCTATCAATGATTTAGTTCTTGCAAAGTTTTGTCTCGCTACTAATCAATGGATTAAGATATTTTTAAAATATCTTTTTTTATTATAATAATAATAATAATAATAATAATAAATATCTTTAATAATATTAGAAAACTTAAATATATTAAAGATAAGATTTTTAATACATACAAAATTTTATAAGTAAAATAGAGTTAGGATTAAAGTATAATTTATTAAAATCTACCTTAACAAGATTAATAGACCTATTATCAAACTATTTAAAATATATAGTCTTATGTGTTGGAAAATCTCAATTTACAATTTATAAGTTATTATAAAACTTATCTTACAAATTAATTTTAAAAAATTGAGTTAATAAAATAATTTATATTTCTTTTTTTAAAATTTATTGATTTTTAATTAAATCCCCACTATTTTTATTTTCTTTTCCAATTCCTCTGTTCAGTTTTCCTCCTGAAGATAAGTTTTTTAAAACTTTAAAAGTGAAAATACTATAATTTAAGATGAGCGTTTGGTTTCTCTCACACCGAGGAAATATGATTAGTTAGTACTTGTATACTTCGAAAGTACGCAGGAGCGATGGAACCAGACGTATCAATAAACCTCCACCTAGCTATTACCAACATAAATAATAAATAAAATTATTATGAATTTTTTCAACATATATACATCAAAATCAAACTTCAAATCAGGTACATATCTATAGATTTTTAGTAAATTTACTTACTTCCTACTCCATCACCAGTTACAAATACAATTGCTCTGGTATAAAAGAAAAACACGATTACAACCGAATAAAAATATCAAGGTCAGTCGTATCTGTATTCTGGAGAAAAGGAAATTGATCTCTACATTATTCTTTACTTCACTTATAATTTCTCGTTTTAGTGAGAATATTATTTCTTGAATTTGTCTCTTAAGCCAAAGAAACATATTATCTCATTTTTACTTGAACCAAAATCTTCCTCTTAAACAAAAATATATATAAAAAAAAGAAAACATTATGCAACAAGCCAAAAACTTATCCAAAACATATTCTATCTCTTCAAAATTCTTAACAAGTTAAAAACATATTATTATCAATTCAAAACTCATATCATTAGTCTAGTCCAAAATAACTACTTTAAATTCAAAAAACAGTATACATCATTATAATATAAAATAATTTAATCATATAGAAATTCAATTTAATGAACAACTATACATTTTCTAGCAAAATGTCAACAATTCATATATTTTCACATTCTCACATAATCCTACACAACTAGACTAAGACAATTTCTAATTATTCATAAATAGTTACTCAAAGATTTAACTTAGTTGTGTGGAACCTCACTCATCTTTAAATATTTTATTTCATCTAAAATTTAATTCCATTATTATTATTATTATTATATTTGTTATTATTATTGTTCTTATTATTATTATTATTATTATTATTATTATTATTATTATTATTATTATTATTATTATTATTATTATAATATATGACCGAATTAGTAACTCAATTTGTAATTATTTTAAGATCGAATTAGTGATCGAAATTAGTGACAGAATGTGTGAGCGAATCAATGACTAAATAAGTGACTGAAATCAATAATCGAATCTGTGATCGAATCAAAGACCGAAAGATCGAATTAGTAACCGAATTTTTTAGTCATTGGTTCAATCACACTGATAGTGATTGAATTTTTCAGTCACTGATTTGGTCACTAATAGTGACTAAAATTTGCAGTCGTTAATTTCAGTCACTATTCAACAATTTTCTAGTAGTGTTACAAAATAAAATAAAATAAAAATTTTCTATCAACTCAGTGAGGAGTCAACCTACTTGGCAAATCCTATAATCACATATAATACACTATCATCCCAGATTTGGAAAACAAAATAAAACACCATAACAAACACCACACCAAGTAGAGAGTTTAAAAAGAAATATATTTTCATAAATTAAATTTCTATATCAACCAAACAACAAATCAAGATTTCATAATTCATCTCATACATCATATTATCATTAATACATCACACTCTTGTGACACGTTTTTTTTTTCACACCATAGCGCAATCATATGAATCTATTAATTCATATGATCTGGTCTTGATGATTCTCTTTCACATAACCCACATAATCTAGTGTAACCGGTTCTTTTTCACACAATAGCATACTAGTTTTTCTCACACCGTAGCACAGTCATATGAGTCTATTAATCCATAGAATCTAGTCTAATCGATTTATTTTCTCATCATAAATCATATGAACCAAACCTCCTTTCACTCTCACCACCTATCAATTCATAAACAATGGATATCCTAACAATCTCAACACAAATATCTTTTTTTTTTAAATAATATATTTCAATCACACACCACATCATTCACAACAAACATTGATAATACATCATATAATACATAAGCATTCATTCTATTTAATTATGGATAACCTAACTTTGTTCAATAATTTCATCTTACTCTACTTAATATAAGGAATCTAATAATCTCTTATTCTCTCAATTTGATAAGTAAGAGGAAATTTTAGAAATAAGACAAAAAAAAAAAAACAACATTGAGAGAATTTTTAGTTTTTATAAAAAAATTAATAAGTGATTTTCTAATTTTTTAAAACTTTTTTTGTTAAAAAAATATTTATATATTATCTTATTTATCTCTAAATCTAAATTTTAAGTCAATTTTTATATTAAAAATATTTTCTAAAGTATTACAATTTACAATGACTTTAATTAATTATTCATAATAACGTTATTCACTGTTCACGTTAATTGAAAAACACTTAATTAATTCATTATTGATTAAAACTACCGTTCACTTCTAAAATACTTGTATATCTTAATTATTGACAAGTTAAAGCTGTTGTTATAAATTTAAAAATTACATGTTATAAAACCTTCTTATTGAAAATGATATAAAATTTAGAATGCGAAGTCTTAAATAAAACTCTTGATTATAAAAATAAAAAATAAAAAATTCTATTTTAAAAACGTTTTTATGCTGATAAATAGTAAAAAAAATATTAAAGTATGAATTTTATGAAACAATTGTATTAAAATAAAAATTAAAAATACATCTTTAAAACAATGTAACACTGTAGGTCCACAAAAAAACAAATTAATTATTTGTGATCATAAATTTATTTTAATATAAATTTCATGATATAAATTCTTAAAATAAAATAAAAAGTTATATATATATATATATATATATATACATATATTATTTAATTTTAATGGAATCAGGTCAGTATAAATAGTATTTTAATGAATAATGAACTCTTATTAAAAAATCGTACATTCTTAAAATATTTTAAAACTTTTATAACTAGGTGGTACAACATAAGGAGGCCCATTGTTGTTACTCTTAATTAGTCTCTCTGCATCCTTGTAATATTATTTAAGATTTTTTTTAATCTAAAAAATTAAATATTTTATCTTAATAAAATAACACATCTCAATTTTTTTTTTAAATCAAGTAATACAGTTTTTGAAAATATGTAATTCAAAAAAATAAATTAAAAATTAGAAAAATGTGTTAATTATTATAAATGAAAAGGTAATGTACTTATATTTGGGGAGAGTAATTGTGTAATAGTGTTTTGTTAAATAAAATAAATTATTTTCATTTATTAAAAGATAAAGTTATTTAATTGAAAATTGCAATAAAGAATAAAATTGTTTAATAGAAATTAACATTAAAAGTAATTGTAAAGAGGCATATCCTCTATATAATGGATGGTAAATATTAGAAATAAAATTGTTTAATTAAGATATAAGAGTAAAGTAAATTTTATTACACTAAAATGTATATAATTTTATAACTTATTAATTAATTAAAAATTAAAAATACAATTATTTAATCAATGAAAAGATAATAAACCGAATTCTCCCTCAAACTTTTTGGCCATCACTCCTATCTGGAAGCTAAGGATTGAAAAAACATCACATCCTTTGGCTATAAATTGAGTTGGAAATTTGAGGTTCTTGCATACACAAACAAGCAAACCTTAAACCTTTCTCCAGAGAAGATGGGTTCTAAGAGTGTTGCTTTTCTCCTTTCCCTTAACCTCCTTCTCTTTTCGGTGCTTGGCTGCACCACCCCTCCCTGTGCCTCAGCACCACCACCAATTAAGTGCCCCCAATTGCATGTTTGCGCCGGCATTTTGCAGCCCCCTTTTAAACCTGACCACAATTGCTGCCCCCTCATCGGTGGTCTCATTGACCTTGAAGCCGTTGTGTGTCTCTGCGCCGTTCTCAAAGTCAACATCGGTGGAATAGTCAGCATTAACCTAGACATTCTCGTCAACCTTCTATTAAACACCTGTGGACGCAAAACGACCACCTTCCAATGCCCACCATAAGAAAATAATAATATAATTCTCTTCTGTTATTTCCTACTATTTTCCCTGTTTTAGGTTAAGGATCTTATTACCATTCGTGTCTGCTAATGCATATGCTTCTGGGCACTACTATAATATTATTACCAATAAATTAACGTTTGGTACCTTGTGCTCTTGTTCTTGTGGATGAGGAGGATCTTAGCTTCCCCCTCGCTATCTTTGTTACATTGTTACTGATACTTGATCATAACAGTACCTTTTTCAATAATTGATTCAAGGTTATTAAATTGGTTGTGTCTTTCTTTTTTTCTTTTGAATTTCCTCTATCTACCTAGAAAGATGAAGAATGAAGTTTTGGTGATTCATCCACTATTTGACAAAATTTTATGAGTAATATAATTATTATAAAAATAATTTTTTATTTATAAATAGAAAAAAAATGAAAAGTAAAATAGTGATTGTAAGGTGGTGTAAAAATTTATCGATTGTCAAGATAAGTAAAACAAAAATTAAGCATGAAATTACATTCAGGTGGAGATTAGGTGTATGATAAGAAGGTACAAATTTATTTATATTTGTAAAAAGAAATGAAAATTTGACATTGACTACCTATCTTTAAGGATAACATAATTATTATAGAAATAATTTTTTTTTTATTTGTAAAGGAAAAGGGAAGATGAAAGGTAAAATAATGATGGTTAGATGGGTGTAACAATTGTCAATTGTCAAAATATCATAATCCGTTACAAAAAATAATATAATATAATATAAATTAGAAAGAAACTAAAAATTAAATTATTATTTATAAAGAGATGTTAAAAAAATAATATAAATATAATATAATATAATTTGCGTTAGAAATAAAATAAAAATAAAATTATTATTTATAGAGAGATAAGAAGTTATTGATGTATGAGACATTAATTGTCTTGTAATAGAGTTTAAGTGGGTCAAGTCAAAATATTGTGGTGTTTGGACGTTGTTTTCTTAACTAAAAAGAGTTATGTTGTACATGAGGAGGATAAGAATATTCTCACTGTTCACCAATTATTTTGATTTGACACCAATTTTATAATTTTTTTTAATTTATTTCAGTGTCAAATGAATGTATATTATTGTGTGTAAGAGTAACTCAAGGCCTAAGCAAGCAAAGCAATCAACTTTAGGCCTTAAATTCTTGTAGGTCTCCAAAAAATTTAATACTAATACATTATTATAAAATTAAAAAAAATATTTAATTTTAAAATTACAACAAAAAATTATTTTTAATTAAAATTTAAAATATCATAACTGACTTTAAGTTTACATGGATAATATAAATATTCTTTAATAACTTTAAATTTAGATTGATAGTATTAATATTATTTAATGAATAATATTCTTAAAACTTTCTTATAATAAATTAATAATATTTTTTTTAAAATGATTTGAACAGTTAAGAAATCCTACTTTTTAATTTATTTTCTATCTTTTTCTACTATTCTATGAGATTGACATTATTTTTTTATATGTCCTCTCATCTTTTTCCGACTCTTTCACTTATCTCCTTCCTTTACCTGTTATTTCATTCTTTGACTTATTCACTTATCTCTTTTCTTTCTTTGACTTTTTGATTGGTTCTTCCATAATATTGTTTTAATTTGAGTTTTTGATTGTCATTAGACAATTTTTCAATTCTAAATTTGTTTTATCATTCTATATTATGCATTTATGCACATGTCTTTATTTTAAGACTTGAAGAGATAGATAGATGAATTAGAGTTTAAGTTCATTTTTGCTCCTTTTGAGTGATCAGGACAAAATAATATCAGATTGAGGAATTCATCTCAAAAAAATTTTACTTTTCATTATTTTTAAATTAATTTTAAAATAATTTGTGTATATTCAAAGGGAAAAGTATTAGAAATCTAGAGTTTATAAAATAAATTTAAGGATTTACCAAAGGACAATATGGAAAGATAGTAGGAGACTTGAGACTCCAAGACAAGATACTACAATCAAGTTCATTGACAATCAGGTTTTATCTTTTTAACTTATGTTTATTTTATTTTATATACTTTTAAGTTATATTTAATGTTATAGTTTTTAATTTATATAAAAATACACAAATATGTCAACTAGAAGACATGAATCATGTTATTCAAAACTTAAAAAAAAAGAGAAGAGTTGAACTTCAAATAAATTTTAAAAAAATATCATAATTTTAATTATTTTATTAATTTAAAAAAGGTGTCATTTTTTTAATTTGCTTTAGGCCTCCTAAATTCTTGAGCAGCCAGTGATTATGTGTAGTGTCAAAGTATCATAACTCTCTAAGTAATTGTTATAAGAGTATATTTTGACACTCCTATGTATAAAAAAAATAATATTTTATTATGTGTCATTTGCTCTTACTTCTTCTTTCTCTTACTCTTTCTCCTCTTTCTCTCTCTCATCTCTCTTCCTTTTCATTTAATGAGGAATCTTTCTTCAGTTTGGTCTTTGTATTTGTCTCTAACATTCACCTCTATTGCATCTCAACATTAACATCAAATAAACAAACATAAACATGGTTGTGTGATGTTTCTTCTTTTTGCATCAACCATAACATTCTTGCCATTATTATTTTTTTCTCCTATGTGGTTCACATCCATTATTTGTCTTTGACTTTCACATTTATTGTTTGTCACACTGTGTTGTCATGTTAAAACTGAAATAAGAATATGTTGACACCACACTTATAAAATATTTTTTTTTTTACTTTTTACACATAGGAGTGTGTCAAATGAATATATTGACATGTATGAATGTCAAAATATCATTACTCTTGTTATAGTTTTTAACTCAACAATTATTATCAGGACCAAATCACAAATTAGATTTCCAAAATAAAGAGTTGTGTCTTGACTAATATTATAGCTTATGACCTCCACAACTTTTTTTATTGAAAAAAAAAACATTCTAATTTTTTTTATATTTATTATTAATTCTACATAAGAAGTTATTATTGTAGGTAACATTGTCTTATAATAAAAGTTAAGTGGTTAAGCCACAGTATTGTAGTTTGTAGAAAATAGTTGTATCCTAAATAAAGATGGTAATTCTTGACTCCAAAGATAAAGTTACTAGAATATAAATATAATATTATATTATAAAAAATACTATTTATAAAGAAATAAAAATATTATTGTTGGAGGTCACTAATTATCTTCTAATAAATGTTAAGTGGATCAAATCAGATATTGAAAAACAGTTGCGTTCTAAACAATGATTATAATTTTAACTCAATGAATGTTATTAGAGATATAGTCACAATTTCTCTAAATAAAAAAAGTTATACCCTAACTAATTATAACTTTTGACCTACACAATTTTGTTTTTTCATAAAAAAAAATGCTATATATATTATTAATTTTATATAAGAAACAAAATAATATTCGTAACAATAACAAACTGTATTTCTTAAATAGTAGTTTTTTAAAAAAATAATTATTTTAACTTAGAACAATTTAAACATGCAACTAGACGATAACTTAATTTAATTTATTAATCACCAATTGATATTATTATAATATAGTGGTTAAAGAGTGGTTTTAACTGTTAAAATTTTTACTTTAAAAAACACATCTTCATTTTTACAATATTTTTTATTTTTCTAGAACATAAACGAAAGCTATAAACCTAATACAAAAAGTCATAAAAAGCAAATGTTATTTTGTTCTGTACACGACTAAAGAGTTTAATTAAGTTTAAAATTCATTTCTTAATAATTTCTTTTAAAGTTTTAAAATACTACTTTAATTTAGATGAATTATGGGTTTGATTTTTCTCTTACACACATTAAGGAAATAACATTAGTGAGTTTATATTTGAAAGCATGGGTGGACTCAGCGTCCCATTTTAGATTAGGATGAACTGATCCATATTATTTACTAGTTAATTGGTTTGGTTTGTCAAATATAACTAAGAGTTTGTGAACTTATGAGTCAGAGGTCACATAAATTAAAAGAAATATATATAAAGTTTTACATTTTTTAATCTAAATTTGAGTATCTTATAAAAATAAAGTTTTACTACAACTATAGCAGTTAAAAAAAATTAAAGACTGATTATTTAGTACAAGTAAACAAAAATATATATTATAAAAAATTATAGAATAAAATTTAAATTTGTATCAAATATATTATATAAATAAAAATATTTAGTTATATTCAAACTTACAAATAATATTATATAATTATAAAATATTATATTCAATGGCATCCGTACATGAAATGGGAAAAATAATATGATGCCCCAAATTCATGACTCCACATGCGGAAGTGAGGTTGAAAGGCGCATGATCCTGTTACAACCGGTTACGTTCTCTCTATATACGTTTACAAAGAAAACTAAAACAAATTAAACATCAGTTTTAAAAGCTAAAATTAATAAAACTTTCAATTGTAATACGATATCTCTTTTTTGTTTTTTCCAAAATGTACAGAATAGTGTGTTTAGAGTAAATACTTTCTCTCTCAAATTATATAACATTGTATTAAAATTTACTTATATCATCATCATTACTTTCATGGAAACAACATTGTAACATGTCACTTATTCTTTTCATTTTGATAACAATGATGATGAAAATCTCTATATGATTGTGATCTCCATCGTTCAATGACATATCGCCTGTTCGTTGCATAAAGCTTCTCCACCTACAACATTTTCACGTGTCAAATTGTAAAAATAAAAATAAAAAATGGAGATGAATTGAAAGAGATGAATTGAGAGAAAAAGAAGGAAAAGTACTTTAAAGAAAGAAAAAATATTCAAATGAAATAAAGAGGATTTTTCGAACTAATAAGGAAGATGAAAGAGAGAGTATATATTCTCTTTTCCACTCGTATCAAACTAGCACCAACCTAGTATATATATCTTTAATATAAAGTTTCCAAGTTACCTCTAGTATTACCACCTCTAATTATACAATATAATTAGCTTTTAAAGTTAATGAGTTGCCATAAGACAGAGTCTAACAATATATTCAAATTTTGAAAATTGATAAAAGAGAAAGAAATAAAAGTAAACTTATTTTTTTCAATAATATGAAATTAAGTTGACTAATTTGACTCTAGCTATAAAATATATTTAAATTTTAAATTTAAAAGTTAATGTAACATATGTTTAGTCTTAAAAATTTATGAGTTAGCATGCGTAATGCCAATTTTAATTATAAAATAAATTTGATTTTTAAAATTTGCGAATTAGTAACACTTTAAATATAATATATTTAATTTTTTATATTTTAAAATTTTTAATAAGTATTTAGTGGTGATGTATTATTGTAGTATTTTTAAATTTAATTTTTTAATGTCAGTCTTGAGGGATCTCTAAATTTCATAAACTGATTAATTTTGTTATTGTAGTAGTGTAGGAAAAAAAACATTCTTAATTTAAATAAATAAATAAAAACAACATGAAAAGTAAGGTTCGTGTAATTTTGGTAATGAGGCAGTATAATTAGTTTAGTAATCAATGAATTAAATTAATGCTTTCTTTAAATCTAAAGCTAATTTTGCATTCATAAATTGACGTGAGCTGGTAGTGTAAAATGTTAAGTCAATCACTTTGTTTAGAACGAAACCAACTTATTTCGTGCTTACAAATCAACGTGGTTAGCTGCTAACTGATAATGTGTAAAATTGTAAGCATTTGCTTTTGAAATCCTTTTCTAAAGCTTCTGCGTTCTGCTTTTATCTTTAAGTAAATTTTGTAAAATATAAATAAAAGGTGATAACTGGCATTGCTTTTCGATAAAAATCTTAATTTTTGGAAAAAAAAATACAGATTAACACAGTTTTAGGTATTATCAATTAGGAGTGGGTAAATTAGGGCATAAAGTGGTATATATCAAAAAGTACACTGAGGAACTAAATTAATAATTACATTAATTACTATAGTTAGTTTCTTTTTATCAGCAAAAATTACTATATCTTGAGTATTTGTAAATACCTTATTAAAAAATAAATTTAATAGATAGATAACTATTTTTTTATAATAAAAATACAATTTCGGTCTACACATGTAGTAAATTTAAAATTTAATAATGACTAAAATTCAACTTCAATATTAAGTTATATGAATTGCTTCTTTTCTCCCGTAAATGCATAATCTTATTTTGTTGAAAATATAAATGCAACATCAATAGATTAGAGGAATTGGTCACGTATCCGTAACGATTTTCCTCAAATCGACCTAAATTTGTGACATCTCACATAATTAATGTAAGATCTTGATGTGTTGAAAATACTTTGAATCATTAGATTTGAAAATTTAGCTTCCTTATCCATAATTTATTTCTCAAATTGACCTAAATTAATTAAATAGACAACACTATGTCTGGATAATAATGGCGAAACAAATTCACTATCTGATTAAAAAAATTTATTTAAAAATGAATAAACCATATATTTAAATATACGGTTTATTAACCTCTATTTTATGAGGTTTTTAAATAATAAAAATTATATAAATAATTTTCAAGTAAACGTATCCACAATAAAGTAATATTCCATTTTGTTCTCATTCATATAAATCCATGAATTGGCTAGTAGTTATAAACTTAAACTTTATAAATTTTCATTACAATAGTATGAGAGGAATTATGGCATCACCGAAAAAAAAAGTACGAGGGAATTAGATTCGGTATCTTAATTACAGCATAAAAAAGCAAAATCAACTTAATTCCCACACGAGGATTGCACATACATGATAATGATAAGAAATTCAATCATACTAAGTGAGGAATTTAAGATCTTTTGACAATTAATCCGCGATCTCATAATGAAAAGTAAAATAATAATTATTAGATAGATATAAAAGTTTATTGATTATCAAAATATCATAATCCTTCTTATTTCGTTTCCAAAGAACGGATTTAGCATACATTAAGATAAATAAATTTGGGGAGATAATAGGGATAGTCAGGTTTTTTTACCACCACTTACATCTATAAGTAGTATTGAAAGGGTCGAAGACTTAATTTTTTGTACAAATGTTAAAGCATCATTTTATGCTTCCATTCAATATTTTATTTGTTACTGATAAAAAAAATAACTCTCGTACTGTAATATAATAACTTTTAAAGGTCTGGAAGTTTTATTATTATTTTCAAATAATTTAAGTATAAAATAAAACTATAGTTTAAAATATATTTATAATCCAAGTTTATAACTTGTAGCAAATAAAAAAAAAATGATTGGGTTGATGATCTACTTTAAGTTGGGTGCATATAGATAAGGTGTTTTAGACATGTTATTTAAATTACAATACTATAGGATTTTTTCATAAAGTATGAAGTCTACGCATACTTCTTTTTCAATTGATATGTAAATATATAACATTTTCAAAATATTTCTTTACCAAAATAACAAGAACACGACTCTATTCTTCAAAAGGTATGAAATGATATTAATAAAGGGGAGAACTTTCTTTTTAAAAGAATTTTATGTTCTTTATATAACCCAAAATTATTTTGAATTAAGATAATTAATTATTTATTATTCATAATTAATTATTGTGAAAACAAACATTTTTATATTTAAATGACATATTCAATTATTCAATATTTATATTCGATTATCTATAATAAAAATAAGCATTTAGATTTAGTTAACATATCGATTATTCACGGTTTATAATAAATTATATATGAGAATAAATATTTTATATTTAATAGATTACTTTCTATTTGTAATTGATTGTATGATGGATAAAATCTATTGAGATATCGATTAAAAACTTCACATAATTTATTATTATGTTGAGAAAGATAAAAAATTAGTTTTTAGATACAAACTATCTTATAATTTGATTTAAATTTATGCTTTGATCACTAAGAAGTTATAAGAAAAAAATATATAAACATCATTAAAATCATTATCACATTAACACATCATATCCTTTCATGTTTTGATAACAACTGGTTCAATAATATGGCATACTTATTGGTGTAATTCACATAAATTGAGTTCATAAACAGTGCTCGTTCTTTATAAATTATGGTTTTATTTTGAAACTTTGATTTAATGCAAATTTAGGATATTATTTTGAAAAGTAAAATTAAAGAAATGACAGAAATAATAATAATTATAACCCTGAAAGTGTGGTATTAGTAATGGATATACATATATGACAACATTTGGATGCATAATTGTGGTGGCTTCTCTCCCCACTTACAATCACCATTGTTAATGCATTGCCAAAAGTCTCTCACGATAACGCTTCTTAGCTACACTAGAAAATTCTTATTTTCAACAATAAATGTACCAAATAATTCTTATTAAATTTTTAACGGTCTTCAATTTTGCTTCATTTTCAAGATTTATTTCTAAAATAAATTGTGAAACTAATAAAAAAAATAGTTTCATTCAATAATTGATTATATCTTTATCTTCCATATATTGTTTTTGAAGCAATATTTCTAAACTGTTTGATTATTTACTCGAAATAAGTTTACCTATAAGTTAGATTCATGTAATTTCAACTACTATTTTTATAATGAAATGATATACTCTTTAAATTAATCTCCTTTTTTTCTCTTAGTTCAAAGTTAAAATATTATTAATTTAAATAGAAAAAACATAAGCACAACTTTATCCCACTGAAGAAAATACGTTGTTTGTGGTTAATTAGAAGCAAGAGTGAAACTTTGACAAGTCTTTAAACCATTACTCAAAAGAATCTTAATGACAATTTAATTTAAGAAGTTAACTCATTAAAAATAATAAAAATAAAAAAATCCTAGGCCTATATATTGTCTCTCAAAGTTCAGCTATCCACAAGCGAGAACTCTAATTCACCATTGAAGAGAAACAGTTTAGAAAATGGGTTCGAAGAGTACTGCATCCGTTGCCCTTTTCCTCTTCCTCAACCTCCTCTCCTCTTCCATGGTTGTTTCCGCCTCCATTGCCCCCGTCCCTGCCGGTGACGAGGAGCCACCATCTAATTCAGTGTGCCCCTGGGATGTGGACAGTTGCACTCAGTTTAGCCTTCAAAATTCCGATAGTTGCTGCAACCAAATCCGGGATCTTCCCATCCATGATGCCGCTGTGTGCCTTTGCATCGCAATCAGACTCAGACCACCAATAATCCGCATTTCACCTCAAGTTATGATTCGAATAATATTAAACGCTTGTCGAGGCGATAACGACAGCGACTACGACCCATGCTTTTGAATAAGAACTACACAATATGCATCCATCTGGTGTGTTATTACTAAATATTGTGGTGTGTTATTACTTCTTATGATGGTGTTTGTTTAAGGACGTTACTACACTACCTATACTACTATCAATAAACAACGTCCACACATGATATACTATGTAGTACAATTGTGGTGTTTATGTTTATGCGTCTTTGTTCTTGTGGATGAGGTCCTGTAATGAGTGAAAAGAAGAAGTGATTTGAATTGTTGAAATGATATTTTAACTCTACAATCTTAAAAATTATAGGGTGTTTTTGTAACAAGTATGTTAATCTTAAAACAGTTTGTTAAGTGGTTATTTAGGTGTTAAAAGATATTTTTCAAGTGACGGGGTAGGTACACAGGAGCATTGATTTCGTAATAACATTACAATCAATTTGCTGAATTTTAGAATATTGTTGGTGTCGAACCAAATATTCTTTACTAAAAGACGGTGCAAGCTGAATTTAGCAATTGTTGGTGTAGAAGCAAATATTTTTTTTTACTAAAGGACTATACAAAATGATAGGAAAAACAACTCAGGAAATAATTTCTTCAAACTTGTAAGAATACATGAAGAGTAAGAAATAAAAATAACAACTATATATCACAAAAAGAAATTAATATTTTTAATGTAAGAATATTCTCTCAATACTAGAAATAAAAATTAATGACACAATAAGTTTAATCATGCTCCACTAAGATTAAATATATTACAAGAAAGTCAGATAAAATGTTCCCGTAAATGATAGTTAATATATCAAAATAATAGTCCTTTCAAAATTTTAAAAACAAAATAAAGAAAAAATAAATAAATTAGAGCAATAGTGTGAAATTGAATTCTCCAACCACAAGTTTCCAATTAATTATCCCAATGAGCATAATAAAGAACAGTATGCAGCAAACACACGGTCAAATTTTCAGTTTGATCCAATTATAAACAAAGTGAGAATCATAATTTTATTGAAACTCTTTAGGGAATATCAAACCAGTTTTTCTTTCTCTTTTATAATGTGTAAAAATTAACATTTTTTATTGGTCTAGAAAACCTCTCTCCACTTGAGGTACATAAACTTAAGAATTTTAACAACTTATTACATATCCAATACAAAGTTGGTCATTTTTGTTGTCAGTAAAAAAAAAATAATAATAAAAAATATAGTCTTACAAATAATCCTTGAGCATATCAATACACCTCTTTTTTATTCTCAAATAGTCACCAACAATTACTCAAAATTGAGCACATCAATGCAACTCTTTTTTATTTTCAAATAGTCACCAACAATTACTTAAAATATCAACCAGTTGAAATTTAATAAAAATAGTTCAACAATCTCGTCACCATAAAAATAGTCTCTATTCACGAATTTTTTGAAAACAAATCAGTGTTATTTCAAATATGACTGTCAAGAACAAAACACTATAAGTGATAAAACCACAGTAAAATTTCAGTACAATTGGAAAAGAGATCACAGTTAGATCTCCAAAAAAATCGAGACTTACGGTTACAGGAATTTGTTGCTAATAACAGCATTTCACAAAATCCCTAACCCTTTTATAGTTCTCTACTAGACAATTTCACCATATAGATTGAAAAACTATGAGCAAAGAATCTTCAATAAAAATTGCATCTCAATTGGATAAATTTTCACATTCGATCTTCAAAACAACTGAAGTTGGTTACTGTAGAAACTAGTTACGAATTTTATTGACCTCTCTCTCTTTTCTTTAAAGTTGTTTCTCTTTTTTCTTTAAAGTTGTTGCCCATACACTTCTCCACATACGCACCTGCACACAATATTTATTTTCTTTTTCTTTTTTCCTAATCAGAACGGGGATGCATTATTTTGGATATATCATATGTTATTGACATATAAAAAGTAATGGATTTAGACTTCACAAGAAGAGAACCAACCCAGCAAAAAAGATGTAGAGGATGAACGGAAATGAAAGGAAGAGGACTCTGAGAAATACACAATGAGGTCAATTAATGAAAAACTGGACAAAATTATTAAAAATGCAGAGGTATTTGAATTGTTTTCGAAGGTAAAAACCCTACCCTCTTATTATCTCTGGCCTGGAGAGTACTACTTAACAAATTGGCAACAATGGATAATTTGGCTAGTAGGAGAATAAGGACTCAAAATAACAGTATTTTTTTTTTGTAGTATGCAAGATGAGATAGTATGTCACTTATTTTTTGAGTGTGCAATGACAAATACAGTCTGGCATAGGTGTTATATTATAGGTGGTCAGGGGTGAGCGTTGCACATCATAACCAGATCAATAGTCATTTTTAACAGTTTTACTCTCTCCAGCTAAATGGAAAAGGAATAGAATATGAAAATGTATTTGAATAGTCATTATACGGAATATTTAGAAAGAAGAAAGAAAAACATAATTATCTTTAGAAGTAGATCTGCATAATATTTTCAACATGCTAAAATAAGGGTCTAGGCCTGGACAAGGAATTGGTATGCAAATATTTTCTTTCCATATCAAGAATTGTATCAGTGTTTATTAGAGTGCATAAAAATCTTGTCTTGAAAATGTAAGGAAGGGGTTAATAGAAGGATATAGATAGATAGTTAGGATGAAATATTCTTAAGTTACTGGTCCATTAGATGAAATATTAAAATTGTTTTAATTTTATATGGACTGATAAAGCTAGAATGGGTTATTACTATTTTAACTTGATAAAGAAGGAGACTTTAAAAGCTTCTACAAATGAAGATTTTAAGTAAATAGAGATAATCCAATCTATATAAGACATCACCCTCAACCTAAAATCTTAAGACATTAAGTTTGTGGGTCTTATTTCTTATATGTTACTTAACTTTTTCATTTCTACTCAATTTGAAACTTAGACTCACACTCAAATACGTTATAAATAAATAATAAATATGACAAAATGATGTACACATAACCAATAAACTACAAAAATGTTTTTCTACGCATGGTATGATATGATGGAAACATAAATACATAAATTGAAACATCGATAAATACATGATGTAATAAGTTGTCTATATATTTGTTTTATTTTATATTTTGTATATACTTCGTAAATGAATTGGACTACCAAATAACCCATATGATTTATATATTTATTTTTCTGGAATGGCTACACTATACATATACTTGAACAATATACGAAAGTGAGAGAAAAAAGAAACCGTGGAATCAGTTCTTGCAACAAAGGAAATCTGTAATTATATTTGACAAAAGAGGTTAAACAGAGAGCGAAGCAAGATACGAATGCCCCTCCCCAGAACAGCAACAGCACAACTAGGTATGCTTGGTATTATTTATATATTCTTGTGAACCTTTATTGGTAGTATTAGTATATCCCTAAGCATTATGCAAAGAAACGTCCTCAACTTTAAGCAAACACCCGTACACAATCAGTTCTTAAGTGCAACTATAGGTCATGTTTTGTTGACACATGTTACGAATTTGCTGCAAGACAAGGTTAACAGTCATGTCTATTCCTATGATTTGGAGTCTCGCTTGGTCGCAAATACAAAGAGTGCCATTAGCCTGCACAAGACCACCAAGCAAGGAGCAACACTCGCTTCCAGGGTGGAGTGTCGCACCCAAACGCGCAACGTCAAGGCACAAACTCAGCTCGGGACACTCAGGTGGTGGCGCAGGAACAAGAGTTTGGGAGCTAACCATGGAAAGGAGAAAAAGATTGAGGGAGAGGAAAAGGGTAACGGATGCAATAATCTTGGAACCCATTTTCCAAATACTTCTATTCAAATTAAGCTTTAATCTCAACAACTTCTCTTGCTTGTGGGTAGAAATCTGAACTTTGCCACACATTTATAGGCCAAGGATCTCTTATTTTCCAACCGCATGAGGTAACTTCTTAAATTAAATTAATTGAGTAGAATCTTAGGCAGACATATCTAGCTCTGAATTTCCAGTTGCTACCACCAAATTATGAAACTAGACAACTGTAATTTCTTTACTTTCATGGACCATGGACCATGCATTAATTATCTGGAGAATTGCTTACCCTGGAATGATTCACCGGTATTTTACAGAATACTGTTTCTGTCAAATATAAACAGTATCAAAGAATTAACAGTATCTAATCTATTTTCGTTCTGCACATTATAGTTAATTATGGTAATGCATCACATTTGAGTTAGTTAAAATAAAATGGATATGAGGCAAATAATACCTGCAGTATAAAACAAAACATTCGATGCTCTCCCTTAACAAAATCTTTTATATGAAAATCTGATTAATCATTTTGTATAAAATAGTATTTTCATTTTTAATTAATTTTTATTTACAAAATTCAAACTTATACTTAAAATATCTAAACATGCACTCGAACAAATAATATATTAATATTCTATTTAAAGTTTGAATTCATAACTAATTGTACGTTTATATTGGGACCATGATGATAGTTTAATAACTTTTGCAAGTAATATAGTAATTTTTTTTTTGCCACTATTATTCGCAAACATATTGGGTATTTGATTGATTTTGATCAGTTTGAGAAAAAGAACAATGGAGAAAGCTTTTCAACAAAATAATTTAATCAAATTTGCATAAATTAATACTATAACAGAATTTTTTTATTAAATTTTTAATTTCCAAAATATAATTTAAAAAAATAAAGAAAATTTTCAAGTCTTACTATATATAAAAAAGAATGAGATAAACTATAGGTCCTTACATTACTTTGTAGTGTTTTTCAATTAAGTCTTGCAGTAAAACCAGTTTAAAAATCTTTATAACTGTATCAATACATACTTTTAATATCCGCACTTATCATATTATTATACTTAATATTACTTTTTATAAATTATTTTCACTTAATTTTTTTATATGATTATTCTTTAATAAAATTAGAATTATTATAGATCTGAGATCCTTCAATTATATATTTTATATTTATTTTATAAACGATAACAAAATTACTGGTAAACTACATTGAAATTAAATTAATTTTCAATTTTTAAAAAAGAATACTTTTCATTTAAAATTTTCCATTATTATATAGTTTAAAAAATAAAATAATAGTAAATAATATATATGAAATATTTAAAAAATAATGAAATGATGAAACTTGAAAAATAAAAATTATAGCTTAATGAAAACGTAATTAAAATAAGCAGTCAAAAACTATTAGGTAAACGTGGTCGTGCTTATTAGGGTTCGGTATATCATAATGATGACGGTATAATTTAAATGAGTTTTGCTAGCCGTCGTTATCACAATGAAGTCTTGTGCATGTCTATACAAATATTTTAAGAAATGCAATATAAATATAAGTCGCCTATAACAAGTATTTTGATTTACTTTTGTAATGTTTTAAAACTGTATAGTATTTTATACAGTAAATATAAAAAAAAATATTAACTAAAATATATTTTAAATTACTTTATATTAAAACCATATTAATTATATATTAATATTAGATCGACATGTAAGAAACGAAGATAAATATAATTTTTAATAAAATATAACTAAGGTTTCGATACATTTAATAGTTTCATATCGTTTAAGGATCGAGATCATTTATATACATCTTTTTCCCTTAACTCTTTTAGAACAAATTTTAATAATAAAACCGTGATAGAGCAACCGAGTTCCAAAGCGGATAATATCTCAGATGTGGTGATTAATTCTAGTGACGTCATCTCAACAGACTTAAGATCGGAACATTGATGCCGTCTGTGGGGGATCTCCTCCCTTAACCCTCGACTCGGAAGGCTTGTTCTGGTACATCCAATAGTCCCACCTCGTTTAGGAGTCGAAACCAAAGTTAGTTTATATATACATTCCTCCCTTAATCCTCCAAAAACACCTTTTAAGAACAAAACTCTTGGAACAACTGAGTTCGAAAGTGAACAATACCTCAAATGAGATGATTGATCTTAATAATAATATCATCTCTTAATAAAGGAATCAATAGGATGTTAACTAATTTAAAGAAGGTTAACATAACTGAATTTTTTTCAAATATGACATAATTAAATTAAAATACTTGTTTTTGGATGATTATGTTTTACGTAACTTCCAATAAGACTCTCTTATCTCTGGTTTTTATTTCTTTATTACCAACTCTCATTCTTTATCTGATACCACCTTAGAATAGTTGATAAAGTCATAAATTATTTCTGTTCGATGAGATTTTTTAATAAAAAGTTTTTATTTATTTTACAAATAATTATTTTATTTCATTATATATTAAATTTTAATTATATTTGAATAATTTGTTTTAAATTTTAAAATTTTATTGAGATTAATCTTTTGAGGTAGGAAAGATAAAGGAACACGCATTGAAATGTGCATGCAGAGTGTGTATCTGTGTGTTATGACCTATATATAAAGTTTAAGAGGTAAAGTTTATTGGTGCCATTGGCGAAAATACGAGATGATAACAGTGCTTGTCAATCACAAAATAATTCCGTATCTAGTTCATAAATAAAACGAAAAAAAAAATACTGCTTTGAAAATAAATTAGGTTTTATTTTGTATGGATATCGATCATGTAAATATCTTTTATATATATTGTAATTAAAATATGTTAAAACATATTTTTATGAATTAAATAGTTTTTTATATAAAATTTGTTTAAAATGAAATTGGTATTGTCCACTCAGGGAGTTACCAAAATGACGGAATATTATTACCTTTTACATGTTTTTCTTTTATTTTTAAATTTTAATAAATATGATAGTTCGAACCTACATCTTAGCTTAAATGCAGATATCTTACTAAAATAATTACATATTTATTAAATATTGAGTATAAAAATCACTAATTTTTTTATAATTTCTTTATATCCTACGATTAGTAGTCAGTTTAAAATATGTAATTGTACTCTTACTTTGTTTATTTTATTTGAAAGTTAGAAACAAAAAAACACTTTAACATTTTGTAAAATATAATAATATTTACCAATACATTAAAAGAAACGCTGCCCCGGTAAAAACATAACGTTCATGTTGCTGAAATGGCTACACTATACGTACTTGAACAATATACGAAAGTGAGAGAGAGAGAGAGAGAAAAAACCGTGGAATCAGTTCTTGCAACAAAGGAAATCTGTAATTATATTTAACAAAAGAGGATAAACAAAGATAGCGGAGCAATATAGGAATGACCCTTCCCAGAACAACAACAGCACAACTAGGTATGCTTAGTATTATTTATTTATTCTTGTGAAGCTTTATTGGTAGTATTGTAGTATATCCCTAAGCATTATTCAATGAAACGTCTTCAACTTTAAGCAAACACCCTCGTACACAATCAGTTCTTAACTGCAACTATAGGTCGTGTTTTGGTCACACATGTTAAGAATTAGCTGCAAGACAATGTTAAGATCTATGGGAATTATGTTTTGGAATTTCGCTTGGTCGCAAATGCAAACAGTGCCATTAGCCTGCAAAAGACCACCAACTGCGTCGCAACACCTGCTTCCAGGGTGGAGTGTCTCACCCAAACGCGCAACGTCGAGGCAAAAACCCAGCTCGGTACACTGAGGAGGTGGTGCAGGAACAAGGGCTTGGGAGCTAACCATGGAAAGGAGAAAAAGATTGAGGGAGAGGAAAAGGGTAACGGATGCAATACTCTTGGAACCCATTTTCCAATTACTTTCTCTTCAAATTAAGCTTTAATCTCAACAACTTCTCTTGCTTGAGGGTACAAATCTGAACTTTGCAACACATTTATAGGCCAAGGATCTCTTATTTTCCCACCGAATGAGTTAATTTCTTAAATTAAATTAATTGAGTAGAATCTTAGGCAGACATGTGTAGCCCTGAATTTCCAGTTGCTACCACCAAATTATGAATCTAGCCAACTGTAATGTCTTTACTTTCGTGGACCATGCATTAATTATCTGGAGAATTGCTTACTCTGGGAATGATTCACTAGTATTTTATAAAATATTGTTTCTGTCAAAGAGAAACAGTATCAAAGAATTAACAATATCCAATCTATTTTCGTTCTGCACATTATAGTTAATTATGCTAATGCATCACATTTGAGTTAGTTAAAATAAAATGGATATCAGGCAAATAATACCTGCAGTATAAAACAAAATATTCAATGCTCTCCCTTAACAATAATCTTTTATATGAAAATCTGATTAATCATTATATAAAATAGTCTTTTTTTAATTAATTTTTATTTATAAAATTTAAACTTATACTTAAGATATCTAAACATACACTCGAACAAATAATATATTAATATTCTATCTAAAGTTTGAATTTATAACTAATTGTACGTTTATATATGGGACCATGATGATAGTTTAATAGGTTTTGCAAGTAATATAGTAATTTGTTTGCCACTATTATTCACAAACATATTGGGTATTTGATTGATTTTGGTCAGTTTGAGAAAAAGAACAATGGAGAAAGCTATTGTTCCAAATATATTTGTATTTCAACAAAACAATTTAATCAAGTTTGCATAAATTAATACTATAACAGGATTTTGTTATTAAAATTTAATTTCCAAAATATAATTTAAAAAATAAAGAAATTTTTTTAGTCTTACTATACATAAAAAAAAATAAATGAGATAAACTATAGGTCCTTACATAATTTTGTAGAGTTTTTCAATTAGGTCTTGCAGTAAAACCAGCTTAAAAATCTTTATAATTTCGAAAATTGTAATTAAATTCCTACACATTAAGCATGAACGTCTCAATAAATTTTGAAGTCTTGTAAGTATTTAAAATAAATTATTTTTTTATTTTTAAACATTATATGCTGGCATGTTGTCTTGTCTGATAAGAAAATTTTCTACCATTAAATATTAAATTTTTATCAATATTTTTAACTGTACCGACTCATATATATTTTTAATATCCGCACTTATCATATTATTATACTTAATATTACTTTTTAAAAATTATTTTTACTTAATTTTTATATATGAAATATTTAAAAAATAATGAAATGTTGAAACTTAAAATTAAAAAAATAAAAATAAAATAATTAGTCAAACACTATTAGGTAAACGTGATCGTGCTTATTAGGGTTGGGCATGCTATCTAAAAGATGATGGCGTTATAATTTAAATGAATTTTACTAGACGTCATTATCACAATGAAGTCTTATGCATTTCTATACAAATATTTTAAGAAATGCAATATAAATATAAGTCGCCTATAGCAAGTATTTTGATTTACTTTTGTAATGTTTTAAATCTGTATAGTATTTTATACAGTAAATATAAAAAAAATAGATATTAACTAAAATATATTTTATATTAACTTTATATTAAAACCATATTAATTATATGTTAATATTAGATATGTTAATATTAGATATACCAAATACATATTTAGTCTTTTTTTCTGTATAACAAATCAACATGTAAGAAACTAAATTAAAAATTGAGAAGATAAATATAATTCTTAATAAAATATAACTAATATAATGAATGTTAATTAATTTAAAGAAGGTCATCTTCTTTATCTTCCCTTCACCGACTCTCATTCATTTTTTTAAATTTCTCACTCCATATTTTATTTATTTTAAAATAGTGAAATGTTAGAACTCATTTCTACTCAATCAGATTTTTAAATAAAAGATTTTTGGTTACTCTAAAATCTTTTATTATCTGTTTTTTAAGATCTTAAATTTTAGAGTTATATTATTAGAAATTATCTTGAAATTTAGCTTTTTAACTAAGGGAATTTAGAGAATGTGATTCGTGACGATTGGCGAAAAGACGAAATGATAACAGCGCTTGACAATCACAATGTTTGGTGTTGGGGATGAAGGGATACAACTGAATCGGTCTCAACTTTCCATTATGGATCACAGATACTGCAATTTCACAAATAGATTTGTATACCAACATTAAACCTTTAATTAATAATTCCGTATCTAGTTCATTCCAACCAACATCTTAGCATAAATACAAATATCTTACTAAAATAATTACATACTTATTAAATATTGAGTATAAAAATCACTAGCTTATATAAAATTACAAAAATTAACTACATAAATAAATATTATTTTGTTTGACTTAACTCATGTTTTTTTTTATAAGATATTTTAAAAATGTTATTGTTCAAATACAATCACATGTGCTCTTTAATTTATTACACATATAATTCTGTACTAAACAATATTTTACTTTCATTAGTTTTAAACTAATATTTTTTTTAATAAAAAGATGTATAGTTATTGTAAGTGGAATACGAAATTTTTGTTCGGTGACTTTTAGGTGTGGTGGAAATTTTGAAACGAAAGGAAATATCCTTTAAAGAGGAAGTGGGGTGGCGTTAAAAATTTAAAGGCTATGTAGGCCCAATAACAAGTGTGTAATGAAATAAAATAATAAGACAATTGTTCTGCACTCCACAATTATTTGTAATGTCAAAACTATCCTTGCTAAAATATACTAAAGGCGAAAGTGATTCAGTGACTAGGCGGTGACAGTAGACTTTTCAACAAGTGACGGTGGTAGAAGCTCCTGCAACAAATTTCTTCTGCACCGTTTTTAGATAAGTTGTTTTCATTTGCATGGTTTAGGCGTGGTATAGAGATGTAAAGTGTCATTCGAATTTTGGAATGGGTTGTGGGGGGTGTGAAATGCCTTATAGGAAATATTTTTCATAAAAAAAATTTATATTATAGAAAATGTTTTTCAAAAGAAGAGGTGCGATGACTGGGTTTTGTATATTGAAAAATGTTTTCCGTAAAAGGTTTTTGTACTACGGAAAACATTTTCTGGAAAGAGGGGGTGTGAGACCTGGTTTTGTATTATGGAAAACGTTTTCCGTAATAGATTTATGTATTATGAAAAATGTTTTTCATAAGAGCTTTTTGTATTATAGGAAACGTTTTTCATAAGAGTTTTTTTATTATGTTTCCATACAAAATCCTTTTATAGAAAATGTTTTTCATAATACAAAATCCTCTTACGGAAAACGTTTTCTATAAGTGTCCATTCATATATTATGATGGGGTGTAGAAAGCAAATGTGGGGTGCACGAAGCAATTGCCAAATAAAAAAAGCAAAGAGGGTTTGTACCATATCAGCCCATTTTATCACACAACGACAAGCACCAGCAACTGGTGAGTTTTTTTATACTTACTGAGGTAATGATGGTTTGTGCATGAACATAAAATTAATGATGCATAAAATAAAATGTAAATTTTCTATGTGAACTATTTAACAACCAATATAAAAAAGAATAAATTTGTTATGTCTGCCTTATATGGGTTTCATTTAAATACAAAATAAACATGAAAAACATGAATTAAAATGCAAAAGAAAAAAACTATTGAAATTAAAGAACTTGGAATAGTAAATCACCTCGCATGATCTAGCGACGTTTCATACTCAGTTTCGCTAACTCAATTTTGAGAAAAATAATTTATTAATGATTATTCGTTAATTTCATATACCTATCACATTCTTCAGAGAAATCTTTTAAATCATTTACTTTATCCTATGGAAATGAGTATACAAAAGAAGGATTAAATCCTGTCTTTTTTTTAATAAACAAAATAACTAATGTCTGATCATCATGGATAAAATTTAACAAATCCTATACTCAAATTCAGCACATTTATTTCATTGTACTTGATTCAACAAACATATAAGTACTATTGTTCTCAAAGCAATATAAACTCCTCGTGAACTCAATTATAGAAAAGAGAATTGGAAAACATAATTTAAGTATTTTGTTAGATCATTCATACAATGATTAGACACGTAACTAAAATAAACTGTAAACAGTTCGTATGAATGTAAATAATTGTATGAATAAATAGCATATTGTAAACAAAAAGGTAGAGATTAATTTAAACCAAAATTGTGCAAAATATCAACCCTAAAGATTTCGTACTAGTTAACATTCTCATTCCTTTCTCTGTTACATTTATATGTAATTAGACTGACTAATTACTCAATCAAAGATGAGGCAAAAATGATCAAATTGAAAGCATAGAGTTTGGTTCCTCTCGTGGAAATGCGCGTTGAATGATTGCAACCATAAGTTAACTAAAGAAACGCAAGTTTAGTAAATTGAAAATCTCTTAGAATTTAGATAAATGATTAATTTACTAAACAACATTATGAAAAACTAGAGCCATAAAGAACAAATGGATCAAAAGAGTAAATTGACAAAGAGAAGCACGTACAACACAAAATAAATCCAAAAAAAAGATTATATATATGTATATTTATATATATTATGCACTGAGTGCTACAGAACAAGCATATAATGCATATATTAATCTCCAACTACACACAATTGCTTTGGCAACCATTCTAATATAACAAACTCATGACCTAAATAATAATATTAATTATTCACCACCTGACTGTGACCAGGGATATGAAACAGCGTAATGCAGTAGCACTCAGTTTGAGTTTACCACAAGAAAGATCCAAACGGCTATAAGAACCAGCGGAAACACCATAAGCAAAGGAATTCCTGGTGGTGTAACAGGACCCATGAAAAGTGGACCAAGCAGAATAATGGCTACAATGATCAAAAATATCACAATGGAACCATGAACCCATACTTCAGGTTGACTCATTCTTTCAAAGAAGGTTGGTGAAATGAGAAGAAAGAAGCACGTGCTCAAAAATGGTGTATGCAAAGTGTGTGTGTGTTATGGCATATATATATATAGAGAGAGAGTTTGAAAAGTGGTTTATTAGTGACGATTGGCGAAAAGATGAGACGATTGGTGATGACAATGTTTGGTGTTGGCCATGAAGAGATACAACGGAAACACTTCTCAACTTTCCATTATGGATCACATGTATTCTTTCTTTAAAAGATACATGAAATCATTATTGTTGAAAGATAATCACATGTGTTCTTCAATTTATTACACATATAATTATATATTAAATAATATTTTACTTTCATTAGTCTTAAACTAATATATATTTTTTGTGTAATAAAAGGATGTATAGTTACTGTAAGTGGAATATGAAATTTTTGTTTGGTGACTTTTAGGTGTGGTGGAAATTTTGAAATGAAAGGAAATATCCGTTAAAGAAAAAAAACGTAGGGTGCCGTAAGAAATTTAAGGTAATTGCTTCATGTACCATCACATTTGCTTATGCATCCATCGGAATATATAAATAGACATTTATAACCTTGTTAATGAAGACAAAAGAGATTAGGGTATTTCGGAAAACGTTTTCCGAAAGAGATTGGGTTGTGGGGGTGTGAAATCTCTTATGAAAAACATTTTTCATAAAAGGTTGTTATATTATGAAAAATGTTTTTTGTAAGAGGGTTTTGTATTATGGAAAACATTTTTCGTTAGAAGATTTTGTATTATGGAAAACATTTTCTGTAAGAGAGTTTTATATTATGAAAAACGTTTTCGATAAGAGATTTTGTATTATGAAAAACGTTTTCTGTAAAAATTTTGTATTATGGAAAACATTTTCCGTAAGAGGATTTTGTATTATTGAAACCCTCTCTTACGGAAAATCTTCTCAGTAAGTCACTTCCACACTTCTATCCCCATTACGGAAATGCCTTTCTGTAACCACTTTTCTCACCCCCGCACCACTATGGAAATGGTTTTTCGTAAGATGATTTCTCATCCCCTAGCCTCCTACGGATTTTGTTTTCCATAACGAAATCTCTTCCAACCTATTTCAACAATCCCTCTACACTCCTATAGCAGCCATTAAAGCACCCAAACATAAACCCACTTACCTCGAAATGCTGCCAGACAACCTTCTCTTCCACCACCGACATCCGCCACTGCTGCCGTCACCAAAAAGTGCAGCTGCAACAATTTTACCTTTTCCATTTCTGATAAGGGTAATTGTGATATATTATATGACTGATGGGGTGCAGGAAGCAATTTAGGGGTTGCAGGAAGCAATTGCCGAAATTTAAAGGCTATATAGGCCCAATAACAAGTGTGTAATGAAAAGGGTAAAAAAAAAAGAAAAAAAAGGCTTGTACCATGTCAGCCCATTTCATCAAACAACGACAAGCACCAGCACCTGGTGAATTCTCTTTTATACATACTGTGACAATGTGGTTTGTGCATGGACATAAAATTAATGATGCTTAAAATAAAATGTTAATTTTCTACTTGAACTATTATTTAACAGCCAATATAAAAAATTATAAATTTTCTATGTTTGCCTTAATTTATATGGATTTCATTTAAATGCAAAATAAACATGAATTAAATGGAAAAAAAATTGAAATTAAAGAACTTGGAATAGTAAACCATCTCGCTTGTCTTTGTTCAATAAGAGATCTAGCTAATTTTCATACTCAGTTTCACAAAATGAATTTTGAGAAAAATATTTTATTAATAATTTATACATTTCTTGGATTCTTGTTGAGAAAATGAGTATACAAAAGAAGGGTAAATCCTGTCCTTTTTAAAAAAAAAAAAAAACTAATATCAGACCCCCATAGATAAATTTCATCATAGATTTTGAGAAAAAATTAATACTCATTGACTAGATTTTTCTCAACCAAATGTTATTATTTGCATATATGGCTTTGTTATACATTGTTATAATTTATTTTAATAACTATATATGAATGCATTTTAAATATTAATAAAAATTATTTAAGTTGTAACTGGTTTGAGTGATATATATTTTGTATTGAATATTGAAGTTATTAATGAAAGAAAATATATTAAAATTTCAGTTGAAGATATTATATGGTAATATTCTTAAATTTTTGTAAAATATTAAAAAAATTATTGTTTGTATTTAAAAAAAAAAAATATATATATATATATATATATATATATATATTTCTATGTGTGTGTGTGTGTGTGTGTGTGTGTATATATATATGTTTGTTATATTCTCTTTTTTTGGTTTATATATGTAGGAACAACTGGCTCGAGAAGGGGGGGTTGAATGGAGCCTGAACTCAATTCGTTATAAATAGAAATCACCAACCAAGACA
>Ga0099825_1001344_pt1 | contig 31082 bp, 15 predicted proteins | sample SiratroredBW_FD_76838 | JGI IMG/M metagenome (GOLD analysis project Ga0099825, IMG submission 76838) | Root nodule microbial communities of legume samples collected from California, USA - Siratro red BW | ecosystem: Host-associated > Plants > Roots > Nodule | place: USA: California | collected...
AAAAAAAAATTTTTGTTTTTTTCTATATTTATTTGTTTGTTTTATATATATATATATATATATATATATATATATATATATAGTTAAACAAGATAATTAATAGCCAGAATTAAAGGGCATTGTTATTGTCAACATGACTGTGCTAGCTGGAAACCCTAGAATCTTAACCTAATAGCATCAATTAATGCATGGCAGCAAGAGATTATATTTTTTAAGCTGAGCAAATCTCCTGTAATCTCTCATCAATTAAATAATACTTTTGAATTTTAAAATAATTAAAGCGAACCTTCCATTAAACAATTCATTAGCAACAAGTAACGATAATCAAGTGCAAACGTTTTGTTGATATGTTTTGCTTAATGGGACAGACTTCTTCAAACTCAATAAATTATTGAATGTTTAAAATACTACTGGCTGGGAATCCCTATATTGCCCTTTCCCAGTGTAAACGATGAGAAAAAAAAATATGAAAAATGGTTGTGTAGAAGATTAAGTAATTCAGTGAGTCAATCACATGACCTCAACCAAATAAAATAAGAAAAAATAATATCATCCTCTTTTTGGAATCAACTAATCTGATAAAGAAGAAGAACGATAGGGAGAACAAAAAAGTAAAGTTAGAAATAAAGCGATAAAGTGATGTGATGAGAATTAAAAAAATAAATGAAAGGAATAGAAAATAAATGAGTTGGAGGTGAAAATAAATATTATTATTATTTCTATTTTGATACTATATAAGACTCAAGTTAGAAGTTAGTTATTTTTTGTATTTATTCTAGACTTAACTTTTAAAGTTCATTATTAATTAATTTATTCCAAAACACTTATAATTAAAAAAGAAAGAGATTTTATTGACAAATAGTTAAAAAAAAATGCACATATTAGTGACAATGATTTAAAATTAGAAATATATTTGTTGCACTATATGTTTGCACTTGCACACATTGATGTGTTGATTTTGGTGTCCCTTTAAACCAAAAATCAGAGTGGTCCTTTTAGTTATTGGTTCATAACCTAAATTCTTGCTTTCCCCAAGTTTTATATGCTGAGAGTGATAACCTTTTCTCAAAACTTTCTATAACATCAAATGCAATTTTTATTCATTGTGAAAGCTTCCTTCCCCCTACACAACAGACAATAGAAGCAAATTCGAACAGCTATAGTTGTTCTTTACAATATTGTTGGGATATGATACATTGTCTTTTTAATTACTCCACTTGAGCATCTTAAAACCTCACGTGTTCCTAAGTGCTAAGAAAACAAAAATTAAGTGGGGAAATTTTTATTTATAGTTTATTCCCAAATGTAGAAGGGACCACAAGGTTACTATTGGATTAACGACTTATTGGAGAAACCTACTTGTTCTTCAGTCGAATATGTTCTTATTTATTATATTTATTTTATCCTTTGTGTCTTTCATTAATTGAAAACCAACATGTTGAATTTCTGTATGTAGAGCTTGAAAATGCTGTTGTACCAAAAAGAAGAGCTTGACAAAGCTATAAATTGTAACTAATTAACTCTTGCGTGCTTCACTGGTGAAAAGCAATAATGTAAGACATTAAGTAGGAATCTCTCTAATTATTGGACTAACTAATTAAGCACATTTAATTGTGCAGTGTCAATATTCTATACTATATTTTAAAGTATATTTTAAAGTAGCAGGTTGTTGAACATTCGAAAAATGTACGGCTTATATTACAATTGTACTTCAAAACTTAGAATCCATTTTATGATGAAGACAGTAGCCAAACTTCCTACCAATTTATAATAATATATAAATCATCTAGCAAAAGAAGAAACTTAATTCTACTGCAAACCAAGAGATATAATTATCATGGGAGGTCATAAATGAGTTGAAAATAATAATAATATCATTAAATAAATGAGTTAGAACTTATATTTTTTTTAACAACAAATAATGATATAAATATGAATGCTTTAGAGGTATTCTACTCCTATTACAAAAAGAAAATTTCTTAAAACATATATAAATACACTATAAAGCACATAAAAAACAACTGAAAAATTATAAAATACTTTTCATATTAACTTTGACTTGTACTTTCTTTCAAAAAATAAGAGCAAAAGAAAAATGAGAAAGTAGTTCCCAAGATGAGACAGTATGCAGTGAGAACTTGAATGCTGAAGACCTAATTAATTATTTAACCACTCTTTGGCAGTTAATAGGGTGCAGACATCATTCTGCAAATATTTGGAACTCAATCCTCTCAAATCTTGCCTAACTCCAAGCTTGCAATTGTGTCAGTAGAAAAATCTCTACCTCATTCACCTGACCACCCTCAAAGATGACCCTATTCCTATGTATCTAAATAGCCTTAGTAAGTGCTAACCACATCCCTCTATAAGAAACAAAATGGCTAGTCGGGACAATTTTAAAAATAAGGAAAGAATAGAATCAATACCAAGGGGAAGGCACGCTGATAATGGATAAACAGAATCAATTAGTGAAGATTGTCACGTGGCAGACAATCAGGAAATTATCAGGATTAGGAGAAGTGCAAGGAAGACAACTATGAATAGGTGGAGGGGCGATTTCGTTTGGTAGCGATATTCTATGAATTTCTCTCTTTCTCTCTCTCTTTTCATAATCACTTGGTTATGCCTCTCATTCATTCCTTTACTATGCTGTCATTTCTCTTTCCTTGACACATTCATGGTAAATTGGCCAGGTGATTACTGCAATGATGATTGAGACCGAGACCAAGGATCAGTGAAGATGTTTATTTCTCTTATATGACATAATTATATTGTTACAGTATTGTCATTCTAATTTTATTTTTCTGCTAGTGCTGGTATTGTGTACTGTGTTATGAAAATTTGACACTATTCCATCGAATTTTCCATTAATTGAAGTAGCATTCTGTCTTTGTTCATTTCACCCTCCCACCCTCTACATACACGATTAGTTTGTGCACTCAATCATGTAAGATAAAAGTTGAGAAAATGACTAGCTATATCGTTACTTGTCACCAAAAACAACTATATCCACTTACACACTTGACCCATAGTCTTTGTGCAACGTCACATGATGATATAATATGCTGAATAGATTCCATATCCTTGTTGCACAAAGGACATAAATTACATGTAAGCCTAACCCTTCTCTTTTGAAGATTAATTTTAGATGGTAATCTATCTATCAAAACCCTCCAACCAAACACCTTAGTTGTTCCAGACACTTTAAGACTCCAAGCCTTGCTCAAACAACCATTTCTTGGTATACCTGGAATCGCTTTCATGACCCAATAAGCAGATTAAACTGTGTATGCCTCAGTCTTCTCGTCTACCCAACATCACTTATCAAATGAATCACCCCTCCAAACAATAGGGTTGATGATTTCCAAAGTTGTTTTCCAAGTCTTTCTCTCAATCAAAAAGTTCTCTCCCCCACGATATCTGTCAAATGTACTCTTGTGTGCTCCACCAATTAGATACTCTAAATACCTCACAAACTTTTTCTAAGTCCTTCTACCAATTTAAACTTTTTCTGTCAATCGTAAAATTATTCATATTTCTCCAATCACTATACTTGGATTCAATGAGGTTTCTCCATCATCCATCATGCTTAGATCCTAACTTCCATTTCCACTTGACCACAAGAGCAGAGTTAAAAACCTGAATGTCCCTCACTTCCAAACCACCCAACTCAATAGGAAGACAAACTTTGTCCCTAGAAACCCAAGGGATCTTTCACCCCTCAGAACCCCAACCCCATAAGAACCTTGCCCTGATGATATTACATACCTATTTAGGAGCCTTAAAGAAAGAAAAATAAAACAGTGACAATGCATTTAAACAGTAATTTTATACTTATAATTTAAATTTTATCATAATATATTGTAAAATATTAAATATACATTGAAAATAAAAATTATTGAAAATACTATACTTAAGTTAATAAAACTCTGAAAGAAAAAAAAAAAATATATATATATATATATATATTAAAAAAGGGGCTTTTAAAAAGTAAGGGAGGAATTATTAGTCTTCTCTTTAGTAGTTGTTCAACGTCCTTTGATGCTTATTATAAGTAATTTCAGTTCCCAAATTTCGTGAACACGAAAATGGGTCCATTGAAGAGTTTGCTTTTTACTGACTTGAAAATCGTTTTCTATAATGATATTCTCATAATTGTATAATATTTTTTAAAATATTCATCTTTAGTACACATAAGGTAAAAAGTCCAAATGAATGATTATGACTTCCTCATCAATAATTATATGTAATATTGTCTCTTTCACCCAAAGATGCTTTACAGCAATGACATTTGACAATATATTTAACTTTATTATATGCAGCCGTTAATGCAACAGTGAAGAGAAAAATGCACGTTTTGCATAAGAAATACTATAGTTATTTTCAGCTAGCTGTTCACCATAGACAAACAATAAATGGTTAAAATTTGGAACAGTAGGTGGCAATAATCTCAAGCAATTTAACCATTTCTAATGTCAAGACTGATCCAAGAAAAGAAAATCTACTGGGGAAATTGTATTTCACAAATGAATTAAGAGAAACATTATCATAATTTTGCTCTTTACTGCTTGGCTTTCACCACGATATTATTATGAATTTTGGAATTTAAACATTTTACACAACTTCAAATTCAAACTACATCAACCACGGAGTTATTCTCTATGAAAAATTATATAAAGATTCAAATAAAACAGAAAGTTACTTTTTAGAATTCTTTTATTTAACTAGTGATCAAACATTATTTTTATTTTAAATATATTAAATTAATTTTAAATATCAAAGACAAACACGTCAGCAACACTAAAATGAAAGCATTTTTAAAATCATTTTGATATACCATATTTGATTTTTAATGTACAAAATATAATACAATTTATTCTTTGTTAATAATAATCAAAATTAAACAATTTAAATTTAAAAATGTTCTTAAACAAAGTTTATTAAAAGGTACACGATGTATTTTATCTCAATCTCAATTTTTTTAGTGATTGAGAGAATGATTATTAATCCATATATATTATTCCAATATATTATCTCCGAGGCATTTATTTGGTGAAAGAAATTAACTTGAAGTTTATCAGTTGTAAATGGTAACATGTATAAGAAAACAAAATTGAGAAGCCTTGAATAGTAACATAAATTTTAAAAAAAAATAATAGAAATCAAAATATTATAAGATATGTCATACATATATTTCAGGAAGCATGATTGCTAATGACACATAAATATAAGTGGTACAATTATATGTTAAAACCTAAAGATTTATACAATTTCAGAAGTTGTGGTCTAAAAATAATTAAAAATAAAATCATAAATTAATTAAGCTTGCCACATTATTTAGAATCTACTTTATACATCAAACACCTGTCTAACCCATTATACCTTCCCTATCTTACTTTTCTATACCTCACAAATCTCATTTGTAGAATTAAGGTCAAAATCTTTGTTGGAGCTTTGAATACAAAAAATGGTATGATGGAATCACAACATTGAAGAAAACTATTCTTCCACCAAATGATGTGTATTGTCTTACGAATTCAATCTAGATTAAAGTTTCCATCATTTGGTCTCCATGATGATATACATTTTGCATGTGCACTGATCAGAATTCCTAGACATACTTGAATGGTATTGCTTCCACAATGCAATTAAGACATTCAACTACTTCCACCAACTAGGTCAAATTTAATTTTTCCCGTAATCTTAGTTTTGCTAAAATTAATTATTAATCTATAAATGAGCCATCCTCAAGATACATTTAATAATCTTTCTGTTCATTTGCTTCTCAAAAGATTCATTATGGGTCATCCGCAAATTGAGTTGAGTCGTTTCCAAGTTCGTCTTCCCTACCAAATAAACCTTTTTAGCAACTCTACCAATTGCAACCTTTCTAACTATAAGATAAAGAAACATGGATAGACGAGGTACTTTTTCCACTGAAAATTTTCTCAGAGCCACTTTCATTCACCAAAACAATTTCCTTTTAGACTGATGGATGAACAAAAGGCTTAGGAATAATAGGCCGGAACAATTTCGTTATTTAAATACTAAATATATTATTGATGTTGAATGTGTATATTTTTTTATTTTTTATTTTTATCTTTTTTACATATACACATGTCTCAAAAAATTCTGTAATTAAAAAAACATCAATAAAAGTTATACCATACAAAATGTATAATAAACAACTTTTAAAGGGGAGAGGGATGATGTGAAAAATTATGATAGAGAGGTAGAAAATATAATGTTGAGTTCAAATTCTTTGCTAGTTTCTTTTTTTACTATCTCTAGTACGTATGTCTCTATGTTATACTGATTTTAATATATTAAAAGTATTTTAAAATATAAAAATCAATATAACTTGAAAACATAATAAAAGAACAGTTAAAACAATAAGTAAACAAATTTCAAATTCTAAAACGTCGGTAGAGTAGCACGCTAAATGAAGTTATCAAATAAGGATGGACCTGTAGAATTTATATATGATTGCATAAAAAAAAAACTAAAAGGATTATGACTTAAGTTACTTTGTGTAAATCACCATAGTTAAAATTGAGATTATAGATAGGATTAAAAGAAATAAATTTTTTTTTGAAAGATATTATAGATGAAATAAAAAAGACGTAGATAAAGAGTGACTTTGTTCGGTTTTATTTTCAATTCAATCTAGAATATGAATATTATAAAATAAAATATTCTTAACTTTTAACTGGGTTGAAATTTGTTTTGAATTTTAATTGTATTAATTTATTTTAATTGAGTGATGATTTTATTTTAATTGTACCTCATGTTCAATAAAGAAGAGGTGAAAAAGTGCATAAAAAAATTATTAATTGTTAATTTTAATTGAGTAATGGTAATACTAATAATACATATAACAAGGTAACATTTTAATTGGATTTGTTTTTAATTAAAATTAGTTTTGAATTGAACCATTCACAGAAGAAGATTGAATAGTCAATGTATGGAAAAAAGATTGCAATCACACTTTTTTACATTTTATGTTTGATTGGACAATCTTTACTATCTGACAATTTTACGATCTTGTGTGGAATTTGAACCACAGATAATATATACAATTTCTGATTAAAATCTTGATTTTAACTACTTTTGTGTCAACTATCCTAGTTTATAAAATTTCACGCTCAAGTTTTTTTAATTTTTTTTCAAGTAAGTTAATTGTTGTAGGACCTCAGAAAAAAAACTTACCAAACTTGGAAAGGTGGGTGGATTTAAAAATAGTATCTTTAATGAACAACTGATGTTTATAACTTTAGTTAGTTTTAATATGTATAAAATGCAATATATTTATGTAATTTAAAATAGTGTGATAAAAGTCTTTATGTAATGATGGAATTGTTAGTAAAAGAATGTTAGTAGAGGAATTGTTAGTCATGATAGATAGAATACTCACAAAAGATGAAATTGTTAGTAACGAGATGTTAGTAGAGGAATTGTTAGTCATGATAAATAGATAGTCACAAAAGATAGCGATTTTGGTGAAAAATAAGTTATGTTCAATTAATGTGTAAAATAGATGGTGAAAGTGATAATTACTTGTTTTTCACATGTAAGATTGCAAGGCGATATGTAATATATGCAATAACTGGATCGGAATCACTAATGTACAACACTTTGAGGCAAACCAATACTTCATCTAATTCTATTTTATGAGTATAAATAGTAACCAAAATAACTTGTGGAAAGATATGTGGATGACAATGATTTGGGTTATTTGAAATTACAAAAATATTATAATTTTTAGAAATTGTGTAGTAAATTCTATTGAGATTTTTTCTTGACATAGCTAAAATGTTGGAGGTTGATAATAAACAGGTTTTCTAAGACAAAATCTTATTTTTCTGACTAGTGTATATTGTTGGATATCTAAAATATGAGTCTAAGTCATAAAAAAGTTGAATAACCAAATCATAAGTCTCATTCTGATATTTATCAAATTATAAGTTATAATAACTCAAAACTAGAGAATCAAAAGAGATCATGGAAGATAAACCCAATATGAGAGTATCTCAATGGAAAGGAGAAGGAACCATAATAGTACTAACAATTATAGCTATATCTGAAAATTTTCGTCATTGTGCAACCAAATTAAGGATATATAACGTTAATTATTTTTCGTGTGATTTTCAATTTGTTTTAATACCTTTTTTTCATGTAATATATGATTTTTTCATGTATACAAATATGCAAATCGGTGGCCTAATCTAAATACTCTAAAGCCTACTGAGAGTGAGAGGAAGATAATGTAAATATATCTTAGGATCTATTTTCAATTTGTAGGAAAAGGAATAATGTAATATGATCTTAGGATCTATTTGCAGTACGTAAGAAAAGGGAGTCTGAGCAATGTCAAACACTTTTTTAAGGATTCAAGTATCTCAAATGTTCTGTTTTATTCACTTATTATTTGCTGAAAAAAAAACAGAATTATTAATTTGTAAATGTATTAACCTTTAAATTTTAGGGACATAAGCATATTTGTCCAAATATATATGTTTGAGAAAGATAATTTGAAGAGATTTTAATTGTGTTTTGAATAAATAAAACTTTTGAATAATTTCAGCGGTACGATTGAGATAATAGTTGAGATTTATAAAAAAAACACTTCTGAAAAAGAAGTTGATTTTATAAATCTGACCTTTTTTCTGTATTATTTTTCAACAATTTTTCTCTCTTCTACTTTCGTGTATACTCCTTTCTCATATAAAAACTATTTTTTTTATCTAAACAAAATTAATTCTCTTAAAACTACTTTTATAAAACTTAATATTACAAGTTACTACTCTATTCTTCCCATTACAAAATTAGAACTAAAATTATTTTTTAAAATTCAACATTTACTCATTAAATTTTTTGGTCTGTGCAAAAAGCTATAGGATGATAATTACGATAAACCGACAGTGTTATGTTTTTTTGTAAGAATATATTAACTAAGCAATAAGTTGACCATTTAACTTGAATTTTAACGAGCAGTCAATTATCTACGATAAATAATATAATGTGATAAGGAAAAAAATGGAGAAAATGTTAAATATTCAGAGAGATGTATAAATAAAGGCTCCCGGTTAACAATGAATCCTAAGGATTTAAGCATCACCTTCTATTAAAACCTATCACCATCATTGTCTAGTATGTAAGAACGAAAAACAGTACCCTTGGTCACTTCAGTTAATCAGGAGCAGAATAATAATATTATATTGACAAAAGGGAGAAAAGTTAAATTTATATAATAATATAAATAAAAATTCATTTAAAACTCATTAAAAACATTATTCTTTACGGGAAATATTAAAAATTAGTATCAGTTTCAACTACTTTTTTTGACAAAAAAATAAATCTATCCCTTTTCATTTTGAAGGTAAAGTTTAAGTTAACTACCTACCAAAATCTTAAATAATGAAAGTAAATAATATAGAGTGGATGATTGTTCACATTCAAAAGAGAAGAAACACTGTGCCCCACCAAAGAAAAAGGAAATATAAATAGGAGTATACAGATTTGGGAGATGAGATGGATACTAATCTTATGAGGGAAGGATTTCAGAATCCTAGCATATAAGGAGAATGAAAAGTAGTCTCAAGCCCTAACGATCAACTATTTTCTTGTTTTGGTATCTTCGCCTACCCCAAAAAGATAGCATACACAATCATGAACCCTCTCCACTCCAAGTCATGAATAGTTTGGTCTTTTCAGTTTTAATTTGCTGATTTATTCTCTCTCCACCTTCCTTAATTGTGTATCAAGATCATCAGATCTTTTATGGCATTGATAAGATTATAAGCTTGCAATGGATGAAAACAAGAAGTGGATGCATAAGGAAACTGAAAGACAAAGAAGGCAAGAGATGGGAAAACTCTGCACCAACCTTAGATCGCTTCTGCCTTCAGAATATATCAAGGTAAGCAAGCACCTTCTACGCACAAACAACTTGTCTTTGAAACTATTTGTTACTTTAATTGTTTTCATTTTATCTTCTTTCTAGTTGTAATTTAAGAGTAATTGAAATTTGAAAAACACTAGTCATTAGGGGTGCTTTTGTTCCATTCCATATCTTGATGACCATCATTAGGGAAAGCGTTCAACCTCAGATCATGTGCATGAGGCTGTGAACTATATCAACCACCTTCAAGATAAGGTAAAGCAATTGCAAGCAAAGAGGGATTCCTTATTGAAGGTGTCTCATTTGAGTAGCGTTGGTCCTGAGAATGAAAGCTCTTGTACTACTCATCTTCCACCTTTGGTTTTTGTTCGTCCTTTCCCTGGAGGGCTTGAGATTATGTGCAGCTATAGCTTCAGGAAAAGTGTCTTTCCCATGTCAAGATTATTGGACATTCTACATAAAGAAGGACTTAGCGTGGTTAGCACTAGTTCCATCAGAAGAAATGGTAGATTCATACACACCATACAATCAGAGGTACTATGTTAATTTATTTGTCATTGAGCATTATGGTAATAGTTTTGAAACTGATAATTATTATTCGTTTTGTATAAAATGATCTGAAGGATCCCAATCATCCTAATATGATTGATACTGATTACTCTGAACTGCAAATAAAGCTTATGGAGGCATTATCATCTTCAAGTAAGTAGCATACGTTACACAACATTCTAGTGTAAAATGTTTTGTGTTCTTCACACAAGATTTTTTGTTTGTTTCATTTTTCTGAATATTAATTCAAATGACAGAAATATGGTTACAATCATTTAACTATTTGCAGGTTTGCAAGAGACTTTCCCTGAACCTGAAAATCGTTAATATCTTGGGAAAATTTAATATATTATTTATTCGGATGTTTCTTATTGCATATACCGATTAACTTGAGTGATTTGTCAAGCAGTGTACTTGTTAAGTTGTTCTTAATCTGCCATAATTGTTGGTGCAGTACAAAGGGTAGCTAGTTGACGATTCAATTTCATGAACCAAACATGGATAGAGTTCATAATGATGTTCAATGTTTTGTATGCACGTTTCTGCATTTAACTCTTACAATTGTCATTTTTAAATAGCCAAATCATTTTATTTAAACATGTTATGGTATTAATTAACAAGGTTTTAGTTAAGATCCTGCCACTGCATTTAGGATGTGAAGGTTTTTATGGTCATATTGTTTATAAACTTTCACTCTGTCAAAGATTGAGAGAAAACTTTGAAACAACTACATTTTAAAACCTTGCTATTTCTTTCACTTCAAGAGAGCAATCAAGTATTAGAATGTTCTTCATTTCTTTCACTTCAGTTCCAATTACATTAGCTATTTGACAGTGATATATAGTTTAGACAAAATTTGAATTGTGGGAAAGGCATAGACGTGTGTCCATTATTCTATGTTTTTGGTTTTCATTTTGGTACATATCCAACGCAGAGTCCTTATTTTCGTCAAAATTTTGTTTCTCTCTACTCTTAACATATTTTGTATCAATTATATTGTCTACGTAGTCTCTTTTTCTATCAGGTGATATATAAAAACACTTTAACGAAAGAGAAGAGAGCATGCCAGATTTTACCCTATTTCCGATGGAATTGATAGCTTCATTTATATTTCTTCACACGAATACCTTATAGAAGTGACAATAGACACATACCTTAGTGATGCATTATGAGAATAATCCATGACTTGAGATACAGAAGTCATAAATATACATAGAGCAAAATATAACAAAGGGCAATAATATTTGAAGAAATTGTTTTCAAGGAATCCCTGCATAGATAGGCTAATCTAGCCTTCTGCAATAAATATCTTTTTTGTTACATTATTATTGAATAGATAACGTAGATGGAGTGTGCATTGTTCACTATACAAATATTAGGTTAGTAAATAAGGAAATTTATTAGGTTAGTATATAAGGGAATTCATTTATTATAAGACTGACTTGAAAATTTCTTTTCAGTCAAACGTTTTTTTTTTCTTTAATTTTGTGATTGTATTCAGTATCGATATTCAACAAATTCGATTAGGTATTCAATCTCAATCTTATAATGAGATCTTCGCCTTTTGTTGAAGAAAAAATATCTACAAAAGATTGTGTGACATTTACGTCGGTATACGTCTGAGTAAAGACGAAGAAACAATAATCATATAATACATGTACAATATATATGAGGTGTCTTATTTATAGAAATTTTTTTTAACAGTAAAAAATAAATAAAATGAAAAGAACACTTAAAAAGATATTTCAATCCTTATACAAACATTATTTATTACATGGATGAATCCATAATTATCAATCTTAATTATTAACTTTATTAATGAGAAAAATTTATAGTAATCATATTAATTAACGCTTTTTTCTATTAATTCAAGATTTTGTAAATTTATTCCTTAAAATATATAATGAACTCAGTTTGACTTATAAAAGAAAATTAACAATGATAATACTTATTTCTTAATTGCTTTAAATTGATTTCAAATAATAATAAGATTAATGACCCTAAATCAACTTCAAATAACAAAAAATTATTTTAGGTAGTACATACATTAAAAAAAATGAGTATTCTTCGTGCGGTTTATATATATAAAAATTTATGTAAATCAATCAGAAATCATAACCATTGAGGGGAATCTGGTTTCGCATTTTTTCTGACTGGATTATTTACTCATTTCTAGCTCCTTTTACTGTGCTTTTCTTGACGGGGCACAGATGGTGCAGCCTGTGACTCAACATGTGGTATATGATCAGTTAAACCATAAATATGTTGGTCCCTCACTATCTCTTTATTGCACCTCGCTAACCGTTATAAGCATGGTCCAACCCATGTTTTCAAGGGATCTCTATCAAGATGTTGATGACATATTTAATATTCTTCAAGATATTTACATTTAATGTTTAACTGTTTCTCAAACTCAAACATGATTATCTTCAAAAGTAAAATTTTCATAGTTAAAAATTTAGTTCAAAACCATTCCCATTGAAGTGATTGCATTCATGTATATCCTGGGTCCATTATGCGACAAAAGACTTGGTGGTGTATCACAGCAATTATATTTAGCAGATAAGAAACCAGCATTATCCAATTATTTTATTAATCAGGAATTAATCAATCATGATAAGCTAAGATATGACAACGAGGCTAATATTCGCTGCACTGCTTTAAATGCATTATTATCGATAGCATCTTCAGTGTTTATGGACTCATGTCGTAAAGTAGTGTTATGATCCTCCAATTGTCCAAAATCTCCATAAAGCACACAAATAGAATCAACCTAATACGTGTTTAATTTCTAATTCAAACAATATCTTCCTTGATAATGAGCTATACCTTTTCATGTGGTCCAAAAGTAAAATTATTTTCCAAAGGTTGCATGAACTTCATTCAGTTAGTATTCGACCCTCCTTCAATTCATTGTACTTAATTATTTAGAAAACCCTCAAAAACATTATAGTTTTCTCCATGTTGCACTAAGAAACATCCTTAACACAATTGTCATATGGGGGTTATCTAATTAATTAGCTTAACCATATCAGATTTTGTTGTGCACTTTGCTTGTAAGGTCCACAAATCGTGAAACTGAATCAGAACCAAATAGGCGTAGCAGGTAGCTAGTCCCTACTGGTCCACTACCATATTAATGGAACAGTGTCTTAGGCCAGGATCAATGTTCTTTCCACGTAGATCTTGGGATTGATCCAAATTGGGTATCTCAATCACCTTTGATACTATCTTCATTGATTGTATTTAATCTGTTCATACATATCATTATATGATGTAGGGAACCCTAGAAGTAGGTGGGGATATATACTAAAATAAAAATAAACAAAGTCCAAAGAATACAGTTCTAGCGCCCCTAACAAAATCATGGATTTATCACCTCGAATCTTCTAGCAAGCTCGTCACTTTAATATATATATTATATATATACAGATATGCATGATAATAGTCTTAGGTTAAAGCATTAGTTATAGACTTAAGTATCTTAAATAATATATGTTCTTTAAATATATGATCGTGTTCATGCAAGGTCGTAGTACCAAAGCAATGTGCCCTATGACTTCAATACAGTATATCAAATGAGTGAAAACTGTTACATTACTGGTGGATGTAATAGAAGACTAAGTAAAGATTCCCATATTTCTGGGAAAAATGGTAGGTTAAACATTGTTGACCATCATTTTAGTGGCCAAATTGTTCATAGAAAAACTAAAGTGAACATTGTTTGTCCCAAAATTATTGGAAGAGTGCATATAATTGACAAATTACTTTGACTATTTTTCCGGAGAACATAACTATTTCTTAGCTGTTAAAGTTAAATGAATTAGAATAGCAATTTATTTGAAGACCTTGCTTGCTGAATTTTTAACATAACGTGCTGTTAGAACTCGGCTTCTCTTCAAAATTAAGTGTTCGACAAACAAAAGAAAAATTGGTTAGAAGTATAAAATTTCCTAGATCAGTATAAGGTATTTCAATAATTTATAAATAGGTGCAAATCTCATCTTATAAGCCAATTTTATAAGTTTGAGTTAAGCTTAAAGTCTACATCTATGATATCAAAACTTATTCTATATATTGCTGCTATCAGACCATATTAAACAATATGATCTCACACACGAGATAGTTTATAAATAAATACAAACCTCAACTTACAAATATGTTTTATAAAATTGAGTTTAAACTTAAAATCAATTTTTTGATAATTTTCCAGTTTTCCTCTCATTTGCATCATTATATCTGTCGTAACTTGTATTGAATAATAATAAACATGATAAATTTCTATTTGTGAACAATGTATAGGTAAATATATATGGGCACTATTCAATTCTTTTTCTCTAACTGGTGTATTGATCTTAGCTTGATTCATCCCATTGATTTCACCCGGTCAAACTTCTGTACTCGGAGTGCTTTTTAATAAAAATTTACTTAGAAGAAAACAATATAGTTTGCGATAAAATCATTTAAAAAGCAAAAGAATATACTAAGACAGTTAGTATTTCACACGTACATGAAACAGTGCGATACAAATCAAGAGTGATTTTGGTTCATTCTGCTTTTTTTTTTTCTATAAAGTAGACACAATACGAATTGGGCCTAAAGCAAGGTGGCTTCTGGGCTTCTTAGCTATCTTTATTGTTGGATAAAATATACCTTTAATCTTTGTTTGGGCCTCCAAGAGATATTGCACTACAAGGACAAGGCCATTTCATTCTGCAGTCCCATAAGTTGATGTTGTAGCCACTAAAAATTGAATTTTCGATTTACCTTCCAAATTATGTATTTCGGAATATACTTTTAGAATATACATAAGACTTCATAATGTATTTTCAGAATATACACAAAAATTCAAAATAGATTCTGCTTTATACATTCTGAAACCTTGTCATTATCACCCAATCTAGAATAGCATTATTTTATAAATCCGAACTGGGAGTACTTTTGACATTTCACCAACCCATAGTGGTGCAGCTTGAATGAATGGGGTGCAGAATGCAATGATCCAAGGACAATAGTACTGAAGCAAAATTGACCCAAACTATGCTGAAGATAACCCATCAAATTAATGAAGTAATGCAAGCAATCAAACTTATATTGATTTAAACCAGGTAAAATTCTAGGTTCCGTTTAAAAAATAGGCAAAATATTTTGTTTTTTTATATATTTAAAAAATGATAGTTTCCTTTTAAGAATATATATAAATTAAAATAATACTAAAATATTCTTTTAAAAGAAAAATAATGAGAACGGTTCAATTAGTTACAAAAGCACCCCGATATGATATTATAATTTTCTATACATTCTTTACCAAAAAAAGTAGCTATTTTAATATGAAATAAATTCTCTAGACCTACGTATATACATTACTGCTAGACCTACGTAGTCTTTACTTTCCTCTTTTTTTCCATCTTAAAAAGACTAAAAAGCATTAGCTAATCACACATTAATTCAAATAAAACAATTTTCACATCAACTTTCTAGAAGCAGATGAAAGAGTTTAATTAAATTTAAAACTAAGTGCTAAATGTAGGCTAATACGATTTGGAATTATAAAACGTTTGTTCTTATTGGAGTTGAAGCAGGAAGAGGCCATAATATTTCTTTATTCATTAGTTTTTCTCTTGGCCTTTCCCTTTATCGAAACCCAATAACTGTATTTATTATATTTGTCTTGCTATTTTATAGATGCTGAGAAAAGTTCAACATTGATACCTTCTGCAATTGGTAAACGATATGAGTAGAATTCTAAAATGCTAATTTATATAACTGTCCAAAAGTTTCATCATTATATTTTAATTAAAAGAATGAAGACTCTAATAGAAGCCATTTGTGCCGATGATAATTCTTAACCAATATACTTTTGGTTTCCACCTTGCACGTCTTCAACGTCATCATCCATTTTTGCATATCTTTTGGGAGAAAGAATGGAGAAATCTTTGGTATATTAAACAATACTTTTTATTATTATATTTTCCTTGACAGCAAATAAATAACCTCTCCATCTCATTATAGTAACTAACTACTTGTTATTTCCATCTAAGGCTTTCCTACGTTTTATTATTTTGTATAAATGGTAAATTATATTTTCAATATCATCCACCTTACGAGTTCTTCAAACAAATGAACAATTAGGTTGTTTAACTTAGAGATGAAAAGAAGAGAGGATGAAAATATGAAGAAAAGATGAGGAGTTATTTGGTTGACTAAATGAGTGAAGAAAAGAAGGATACGACAAAAACTACCTTTTGAAAAAAAAAATGTGTGAACTCAGCCATCTTAAGCATTTAAATGTATTCTTGATTTTTTTTTTCGAATTTTAAAAGTGTGTGTAGAATATTTTTCATAAATATTTAAGTTTTTCAATAACTTCACAAGCTTTTTTTTTTTTTTTCTTTCAACATTTCAACATTTCTTAGTTAAATTGGTAGGTCAAACAAAAAAAATATTGTTATGAAAATAACAAAAAGTGGTTAGGTCTTTTTAGTGGGAGATCTTAGTGTTACAAGTGACATTAATTATCCGGTAACAAAGGTTAAGTGAAAGTCATAAATAAATCGTGATGACTGAGTTGTTATGCTTTTAAGTAGAAAAAGTTACAGACTCTAACTATTGACTATAGTTTTAAATATATTAGTAAACACTCGATCCAACAACTAGAATATTTGACAATAATGAGTTTGGAACAAATTTATATAAGAGTTCAAATCACTACTTTCAACTTCAAATCTTAAGACAATAGGTTTATAAGTAATTCTACTTATATATTATCTATCTTACTCATTTATAACCAATGTGGAAGTTCCAATCAATAAATTTTGAACAAATTTATGTAAGAGTTCAAAACATTACTTTCAACATTTAATTCCTAATTTGTCTCAAATACTTTGATTATTTTCATCTATTTATATTTTAAGAAAATTAGAGCTTATTAAAACTCATTCATTCTCATAAAATTAGAAAGAAAGTCCAAACTTAATAAAAATTACTCAACAATTTGTTATATTACATATATATACACATAAATATTTGGAAGGCCTAAATATTTATATTTTGATACTTTATTAATAAGAATTATACCATATTATTTTATGATAATCATTGAAAGACCTAAATAAAAAGATATAGTAATAAACTTATAATTATAAAAAGTTTTTATATCGATTTGTGTCATCTTAAGTAGAATGTTACTTTTCCATCTCACTTTTCTCACACATTACGTAAAAGAATTCAAAACATGAGTGTAAATAAAGACAAAAAAAAGGTACACAATGAACTACAAATGGTAAAATTGATATCATCTTACCAAGTGACTTTAGTCTATCTCAATTTTCTAAAACTAACTTGCAATATTTTATGTTTACTTTTCTTTTAATAATGGTGATAAGAAGAAAACAACTGTAATAATAACAATAACTTGAGATTTGGATTCCATTATGCATATCCATTTGAATTTGTGTGCTTCACATTTTGTCCTTTGTTCTTTTTCAATTTTATATATCTTATCGTGTAAAAAAAAATATTCAAATTCTTGCTATCAATATCAAAATTTTTAATAGCTAGCCAAATGTGAATCTGTACATTTTTTTATCATCCAAATTCCATTTGTACATAGTGATAAATTTAATTTATACAAATGGTAAAAGTGATATATTCTTACAAACAAATATCATCTTGCCAAGTAACTTTAGTCTATCTTAATTTTATAAAACTTACTTGCAATATTGTATGTTTATAGTGTTTCTAATAATGGTGATAAAAAGAAGACATTATCTCTAATAATAATAACTTGAGATTTGGATACCATTACACGTATCCATAGACATGTCTTTTATTCCCTTTCAATTTTATATATCTTATTCTACACAAAAATATTTGAATTCTTGCCATAATATCAACATTTATAATAGCTGTACAAATATCAATTTGTACATTTTTTTATCACCCAAATGTCATTTTGTACATAGTACGAAATTCGATTTATACCTTACGATTAGTATAATTTATACTTATTTTATATAGCTTTGGGATATTTTTTTTATTAAACCCGGTTTCACCTTAGGACCAATCCTTTTTTGTCTTTATAATCTAGCCTTAGGCCTTGTTTTGTAAGACAGATACATAGAATGTATTTCTTTCATTAGAGTTTCATTTAGCTTTCGGAGTTTCATGATGAACATCATTTATATTTTTCTTCTCAGAGTGTTCTTCTTCCTTTGCCCTACTTTTGTTTGTTTCAGTGCTTGCATGGTTGTAAAATTTCATTATGGTATCAAAGTAGGTTAATCCTGTTCTGATCCTGCTTTTCTTCTTTCACTTTGATCTTTCTTTGTTTGTTTTCTTTTTTGCTTCCTCCTTATCACCCTTTACAAAATCCTATGAGCCCCTTCTATCCATATCCAGGCAAGAATCGGGAAACAAGCCTTGTAACCTCGTAGTTGATCGGAGTAAAGTATCATTCATGGAGCAAAGTGATAAAGTGCACCTTTCAAGAAGATGAAATGCGTGATGATTGGGAGAGGTGTATGTTATGTTCGTTTCTTGGATCACATAGACTCTATCTACTCAGATTGCTTAGAGCACTGTTTACATTGACAATGCTAAGGATTTATGAGAGGATTTGAGAGAAAAATTCTAAAACAATATTTTTCAAATCTCAAATCTCCTTCAAGAAATAAACTCTATCAAATATGGAGAAAAAAAGAGTTGCTGAGTATTTTACGAACTCAAAAATTTTGCGAGAAAAGTTGGACTCCTTAAGACCCATCCCTGCTTACGCTTGTATGTTTAATGTAATTGTAAGTTTGTCAAGACAATCGACAATTATTGTGAATTTCAACATTTGATGTGTCTTTTTGAAAGGGATTGGTAAGGTTTTTGGTACTATCAAGATGCGGATTCTACTCATGGAGCCTCTACCAACATCAACTGAGTGTTTTCTTGTGATCTACAATGAAAAAGACATTTAAGTGAAACTTTACCTTTGTAACCAAAATCTTCGACCAATGTTGCTAATAAACAACAATCCAATAAAGATAATAATCACATACATAGGAATTTAGAGAGAGAAAGAGGAAGAAATCGAGCCAACTATCGTACTTATTGTCATGAATTATATTATATTGTAGATAAGTATTATTTTAAACACGACTTTCTATCATATATGAAACAGAGTAACAATCATGTTGCCAATGTTATTGAAAAAGGATAGAGAACATACTACTATTTCACCACATAATCAATTCAATAGTAGTCAAAATTTCAATTCCCTTACCTTTGATTAAATGCAACAATTAATAAAGATCTTGAATTCAATTAACGAGATCAATCTTGTTAACAATTCTATAGGTGAATTTTCTATACAACAATCCACAAAAGGTAAGAATAATGTCATTATATGGATTCTTGATATTGGTATAATTGATTATATAACTCATTTTTAATATTTATTTAAAATTTATTATAAAATCAAGCATGTTCATGTAAAGCTTCCAAATAACACTCATGTTATTGCCAACATTGTTGGAATCATACATTTTTTCTAAACAACTTACCATTCATAATGTTCTTTACATACCAAAATTCACTCTTAGTATTATATATGTTCAACGGCTTGCTACTTCCCTAAATTTTCAGTTAATCTTTTCTTATAACAATTGTTAGATTCTTAAGAAGGATATATTGAATATGATTGGACAAGCTAGACTACAAGATGTTCTCTACCATATGGACGTGACATCCAATACCATAATTATTTTCTTTGTACAAACAAATGACTCTTCTAAACGTGTGAGAAATTTTGATTTATGGTACTATAAGCTTGGTCATCCTTTCAACAAAGTGTTAAAATAGGTTTATAAAAGTTTTAAAGGCATATATTCGACTAAGAATTTTGTACGTGAATCTTGTCATTTGGCAAAACGACATATTTTTCTTTTCCTTTGAGTAAGTTTTCCAGAGATAATTCATTTGATTTGATTCACATTGATATATGGGGTCATTTCAATGTTTCTTCTATACATGGTTATAATACTTTTTTACCATTATAGATGATCATATTAAACATACCTGGATATACCTAATGAAATCTAAAACTGAAATTATAAATTGTTTCCTTAGTTTTGTTGCCTTAATTCATAATCAAGTTTTAAAAAAAATCATAAAAATGTTAGAACTGATAATGGTCAAGAATTATTTTGGAAATATTTTTATGTCCAATTTGGAATAGTACATTGAAATCCCTCAACATAATTCTATCGTGAAAAGAAAGCATATATTGAATCCTACTCGCTGCATCATGTTTCAATCTAATCTTTCCAGAATTTTCTGATCATATGTTGTTTCTCATGTTGTGAATATTATAAACAAACTTCCTTCTCTTGTTATTAACAATAAAAGTCCTTTTGAAATGTTGAATGATTATAAATCAAATTTATTTGACTTAAAAGTTTTTGAATATCTTTATTTTGCTTCCATTATATAAGCCAATAGGGACAAACTAGACCCTAGATCTTGAAGGGGTTAGTATTTTCTTAGTTTTGAAACTATGATTAAGGGGTAATATTTTGATAGATGTTCACACTAGATAGATTTCTTTGTCTCAGAATGTGATTTTGTATAAGCATTGTTTTTAATCAAACCAACAATTTTACTAAACAAAGTAATAAAGATAAAGATGAAGATATTTTCAATGATTTGCTTGATTATACTCCTAACAAAACTTATGAGATTATACATGATATTGTTCTTGAGAATGATTGAGATCAAGTTACTAGAAGTCTACAAAGAAACAATGAAGAGCTTGATGTAGAAGGTCTGCGAAGCTGGAACAATAGAGAGCAAAATACAAAAAATCTACAAAGATCCTCTAGAGCATACAAAGCTCCATCCTTCTTATAGGATTATGATTACCAACTCATTAATTCCTCATAAGTAAATAAAATTCAGAATTTAGATTAAAAGAAATATTCACTCAATTATGTTTTATCTTATAAAAATCGATTTGCTAATAATCTAAAATATACTCACACTAGTAGAAAAAACACATTTAATCGCGGTTCTACAAGGATTACAACCGTGGCTCTAGAACCGCGGTAGATCTAACCGCAATAAAAAGTACTAAAACTACCACCGTAGTTGTATAACCGTGATGGAAAGTATAACATACCACCGCAGTTCTTAAGAAACAACCACGATGGTATGTTCTTAAGAAATTATTGACGGCGTTTGAGTCTCACGTGCTTCCTCTCCTCCTCTTACTCCTACTAACTTCGATCAATGCCTCCATCCACAACTACTCCAACGAGACCTTCACCCACCGCTCCGACGCCTTCTTCTTCCACGGAGGCAGCGAAGCGCTCTTGGTCAAATCTTTCATCAGGTCTACTTCCCCGTCACTCTCTCTCATTTCTAGAGTTATTTAGGGTTTCTCATTTCATTCGATTGGATTCACGTTCGAAACGGTGACGTTTACTCGTTCGCGTGAATCCGCAAGCGTGCAGGAGAGGATGCAGCAGAACACGGGGCTAGTGGAGGCCATACTGCTAAAGGTACGGGATCGGAACCGGATCGAAGGTAAACGGGTACATAAGATAAAATACAAATCCGATTGAGATGTTAAGATATATAAGGCACGTCTTATAACTAAAGGTTACACTGGAGGGCATCAATTACATGGATACATATTCACTAGTTGCTAGACTCAATACCACTACAAAAAAAAAAAAAACTATTTAGAGATCAAGTTTTAGCTATTAAATGAAATTGTTGCTAATTGTGATCAAAATAGTCACCAAATTAAATTTTGATTGATAAATAAATAAAAAATAATAATGATTAAATAAGTACAAAATAAAACAGCAAAAGTATTGTCTCATTCTTTATCTAAGACCAAGTAGCGTGCCCTGACTACCGTGACCTGCGAATTATACTGGATGACCTACCTTCTTAATGATTTTCACGTCACTCAATTTTTCACAACTAATTTATATTGTGATAATGAAGCTACAAGACATATTACAGCATATCTAACTTTAATAGCGAACGAAGCACATTGACATTGTTGTTACATTGTGAGAGAAAAGCCCCAACAATAATTATTTCATCTTCTATCATACGCAACATTGATCAACCTACAAATCTTTTCACCAAAGCCCTTGATCGTGACAATCATACGAAGACTGTTTCCAAACTGGTAATGTTAAACTTACATTATCCAATTTAGGAAGGGTATTAAGCTTTCTTTTTTGTAACTAGGTTCCGCCTTGGCCCATTTCTTTTGGGTCTTTATAATCTGATCCTAGGGCCTTGTTTTGTAAGACAGATACAATATATATATATATATATATATTTTTATCAAAGTTTCATTTAACTTATGGAGTTTTCTAATGCACTCCGTTTACATTTTTCTTCTCAGTGTTTTTTTTTTCTTTGTCCTGTTTTCGTTTGTTTCCGTGTTTGTATCATGATAAAATCCTATTAGTGTTTGTTTAAGGCCTTTCCACCATCAGGCATTTCCAGCCATCGTCATTTCATCACACACAGAAATTTAAACCAGAGGACCTAGACTGGTGACACCTGCAAAATATATTACCGTTTTGGGATCTTTAGCAGATTTTTATTAATGTGAAACCAATTAGGGTTAAGATATCTCATATCAATTAGAAAAAGTCTAAACATAATATATAGGTTTAATATAAATCTTATTTTATAAGTTTGTTCAAACTAATTTACCAAAAAATATTTAAAAGATTACATGTCTTCAATCATATTTTATACATCCAAGCTTTGAAAGGAAAAATTCAATTCGGAGCAACTAAATTTTGTGACTGTCATAGCTGTCAAATGAAGGGATGAAGAGACTGGAATGGGTTAGAGAAGAAAGGATATTCCAATTCGGATTATAAAAATTGAGAAGAATAAAATGACGAAAATGATAGCGACTACAGGATAATTACTTCATATGTATGTGAAATTATATTTTTAATATAAATCTTCGTGTATTTATTATATTGTAAAGTTGCAGTAGCTCTTTCTTATCGGCCGTGCTAACCTTTTTCATGTTATCATTCTCTCTATATAATATTATAGATAATTTTTTGAAGAGGTTAAATTTGATAATTAAAGTAAAGTTATAAATAAATCATTCATAAAGAGTAACTTTTCTCTATGTTTCGGAAGGAGACAGTGTTTGACTTTTACTTGTAACCCTAGTTTACTTTGGCTTTCGTAGGAGCCGAAAGCCATTGTTTTCATAATTAAATAATTAATCATATATATATATATTCAACATGTCTCATATTTTCATAATGTGGGTGGGTTAACAAGTTGGCCATGTGTTTTAGGTTATAAAAAAATTGAACAAAAAATATTAGTACTTTCTTTACGTGTGGTGTTACTGAAGCTATACGTACCCACATGCAGCTACAAAGACAGTTTTATTTTACTCTACTTCCAATTTACCGTATTGACAAATACCACTTCAAATTTAATAGTTAGAAAAGTAAAGTAGTTATACCATAACCAAAGCATTTCTTATAATTATAATTCATAATTGATTAATATTATTTTCATTTTTCTACAACAAATTTGTTAAATAAGAAGAAATTTAAAGACAAGATAATATTCAGTCAATAAATTTACTACGAACTATTTTAGAAATAAGGATTACTAGTTTTTAAATTATATTTTATTGTCATTGAACAACTTTATAAATTAATGATTAAACCAGTCTCCAAAATTAATGACTAGGATTTTATTTACTTTGAATTCAGATTTTATTTAATGACAAATTATTTTACTGAATAGCTCTTTAAGCTTAACTTAGAGACATTAATTTATTTGTAGAAACAATATTTCTTGTACTACTATTGCTTATTTAAGTCTGCATATAAATACAACTCAAAGAATTCATGTGAATAAGGCGTGCATGAAGGGAAAACTAATCAAATGGCAAAGAAATTAAGAGTCAAGGACTCAACTTTTGATTAGAAGCATGCAAAGTGTTAATAATAGCTAAACCAAATAATTCATTTAACTTAATCTCTCATACCATATTTCTTCCTCTAAGCTTTTTAATAATCAGATCAGTTACCTTGGTTAGTGGCTTTGCTATTGGAAAATGTTTGTCACGTCACTTTTTTCTCATATATTAATATGGGGTGGCAAAATTATAATATAACAAAGACAGAATATATTAATGATTAAAAGTGCATATTCTGTGATAGATGTTTGTATATTTTAATCTTTCTCGGAAAATTGGCTATCAGGAGACTTTTCTGGAATTTCCACACCATTTATCATGTAATGGCCTTTTAGGTACAGTAATCGGCAAAATAAAATTCCATGCTTAACAGTTTCTTTTTCAATTCCATAATGTGAAAGGGTAACAGCTAATACTGTGCTTGATTAAGAGATTCTGTCAACTGAAAGAAACCAAAAAAATTTACATAATTAAAAATCTTCTTAGTTTACACCAAACATGGAATCTACTTCCATTGCCAAATTTTAGCCGTTGATAAAAAGTGGGGATGGCAATGACAGCATCACTTTCCATTGGTTAGAATCATCAAAATCAAGCTCTAATAGGACCATCAATTTATCTATACAAGAACTAATTGGTGTGTTGTAATAATTAAGCTCAGATTAGCATTGAGTTTTGTTTATCCCAAAACTTATATAAAATGTGTGACATTTCCAATGAAAAAGGAAGCTTAACGAGGCTAGCAAACAAATGGCATAGGCCACAATTTAAGGCATAAAATATACACTGAATTTGCTTGCGTATACACCATTATATTAACCTTCAGAGTCCTTGACTTCCAAGGTAGTCCCTTGTCGATACCATAAACATCTTGTGTCTTCTTTGCATTTGCCGGTTCAAATTTTGCTTCTTTCTCGCAGGGTTTGAGTTGAGTCTGTCTTTCATTTTGTTTTAACTTCAATCCCCTCAATCCTTCCAACTTTCTCTTCTGTCAAAGTGAACTAAGATTCTAAAGATTCCTCATCCAAACAATGAACTTCAAACAATACTGTTGTTTCCTCTTAGATGAAGGGCAAAGCAAAATTCAGTATGGTTTTCGTCAAACTTGTTGTATCTGCATAATTTTCATGCTCACAAATTTGTGAATTATAATAATTTTATTTTTGATATATTTGTTTGTTTGTTTTTTTCTTTTTTGTTGTACCAGGGTTGCCAAGAAGAAGAACAGTAGGGGTTATCCATGGGAAATGTATACCTTGAAGGAGTTGCTTAGAGCAACAAACAACTTTCATCAGGATAATAAGATTGGAGAGGGTGGATTTGGAAGTGTTTATTTTGGTCGAACAAGTAAAGGCGTTCAGGCAATTATACTTCCAATAATAACATCTTTTAGTCCTTAATTTGAACTTATTGTTTGTTATAAAGTTTAAGTATGGCCTATTTTCTTTTGCAATTTGCATGTCATTTTTCTGTTAAATATGAACTGATGCTTATAGATTTTTGAATTTTCAGATTGCAGTGAAGCGATTGAAGACAATGACTGCTAAGGCAGAAATGGAGTTTGCAGTGGAAGTGGAAGTATTAGGAAGAGTGAGGCATAAGAATTTGTTGGGATTGAGGGGATTCTATGCAGGAGGAGATGAAAGGTTGATTGTGTATGATTACATGCCTAATCATAGCTTGCTCACACATTTGCATGGTCCACTTGCTAAGGAATGTCTGTTAGATTGGGGAAGAAGAATGAGCATAGCAATTGGAGCTGCTGAAGGTTTAGTGTAAGTTTATCTTCTCCATATTTTTCTTTCATACATATTCTTAATATTTTAAAAAATATATTTGTGTGAACAAATATATATGCTTCTCTATATGAACACTTTTCATTCATTCATCATTTAAGATTACTACTTGAATAATTGATCTTTGTCATATCTATTTGTTTTTTGGATAAGGTATTTGCACCATGAGTCAACTCCTCACATCATACACAGAGATATAAAGGCGAGTAATGTTCTTCTAGACTCTGAATTCCAATCTAAGGTTGCTGATTTTGGTTTTGCAAAGCTGGTACCAGATGGTGTGACCCATCTTACCACAAAGGTCAAAGGAACCCTAGGATATTTGGCACCAGAATATGCCATGTGGGGAAAAGTTTCAGAGAGTTGTGATGTTTACAGCTTTGGAATTTTACTGTTGGAGATTATCAGTGCCAAGAAACCCATTGAGAAATTTCCTGGAGGAGTGAAAAGGGACATTGTTCAATGGATCACACCCTATGTCAACAAAGGTCTCTTCAGCAATATTGCAGATCCAAAATTGAAGGGCAAATTTGACTTGCAGCAACTGAAAAATGTGATCACAATAGCTCTTAGATGCACTGATAATAGCGCAGAGAAGAGGCCTAACATGAAAGAGGTGGTGGATTGGCTCAAGAATGGTGTAGGGAGCACTTAGGAGAAGAGAGTATAATTTTGAGAAATGAAGATGAAGAAAATGACAAAATTGATACTATGAGGACACTGATATGAAACAATCCAAGTTGAAAGAAAAATACTAAGTGATGTGTATAAAGTGATATTATTTCTTTGTTTTTTATTTCAGTTTTCTTTTTTTCTGATATTTATAATGTGCATCTTCCTGTTTGAGAAAATGAGATTGACATTAATTAAATTTGTAAAAATTAAAGGTATCTTTTCTGTAATCCTTTAATGTTTCTCTATGTATATAGATGTGGGTAGAAGCCCACAGGATTAGGTTTTCTAGTCTAGAATCTATAGGGGCTATAAGTCTATATACATATATAGGTTTTCTACCTAGGACCTTTTCGATGTTGTTGAGGGCAACAACATCGTATTTATTTTTCTCTGAAGGAATCTTTTGAACGTTTTATGTGTATTTAATGTTTATTAGGTGAAAAAGGGTCAGAGAGAGAAGAAAATTCTCCTTTTGTGGAAGAGAGGAACAGGCATCATTTCAACTTACCACTCCTTTAACTCCATAGATTTCATTTCAAGTGCAAGTAAGATTATATTAAGGAATTTTAATATTTTTCTTCTCTCAAAATATTATAATTATTTGGAAAGTGCTATGTTATCTTCTTTGGTCTTCTAAATGGAAACTGGTTTTCCATAATAGATTATATATCATTGTTCTCTATAATTTTAGTGTATTTTTAAAATGCATATGTTTTAAAATATAAAAAAATAATAAGAGATAAAGAAAATGGTAAAAGTGTGAATCATTTTATTTTCATACAACAAAACTCAATACCATTTAAGTATTTATACAATAAGACTAAGAACAAGTCTTCTATAGTTGCAAAATTTTCTTGAATGCAAAAAACCAAAGTATCATGCGTTGTGATATATGTTATTTCTATTATAGTTCTCCTACAGATCAAGATTGTTTTCGGGAAAGAGTGAAAAACTGGGCCTATGAACTGCAAACTGGTGCTGGAAATAGGGGTTGAATTTGGCTCCTGCTATTTAGACCACCCTCTTTTGTTAAGCGCACTTCTTTTATTTAAAATGACATATTTGCCATTTTTTATTTTTTTTTATTTCATGGTCGGTAAAGTACGTACTTTCTAAAATGTGAAAGGATTTATAACTGTACTTTTTAAAATATTCTCTTTCCATTAAAAACAAAAATAAAATGGGTTCTACAAAGAATAATGTACAATGTAAAGGAAGTATTCATTTTTTTCTCTTTTTGACATTTTGAAATGTACCTTTTGAAACATATTTTTATCTTTTTAATATTTGGAAACATGGAAATGAAAATATTAATTTATAATTACTTTCTAAAATGTAAGAAAATAAAAATGTGTAATAGAAGGTACATTAAAAGAAGAGAGCATCCTAAGAACGGATCCGATTCAATAAAGGTAAACATGTAATATAAAAGGAAGTGTAAATTGGTAGAGCCAATGAGTTTTTTTTATCTGAGCATGAGATAATTGCCCATGTTTCAATCAGTTTAATTTAGAGTCACAAACTTTTAAATATACATTAACAAAGGGTTAACTTTGATAAAGTATTCAACTGAAACTTTAACTATGTTATTGTTTTATGTGTGGACGAATTTCTGTATTATTATAAATTAAAATTAGTTTATATATAAGTTAATATGAATAAACAATTATAATATAATTTTTTACTTTTTTTTTTTTTTTTTGCCTTTTAGAAGTGTTCATGCAAAGATGTTTTTGTAAAGAATTATTGATTTTTTATTTATTTTGAGGTTTACTCTTTGGGATTAGTTCAAGAGGGAAGGAGTTCAAATTTACATTTTTAGATTAGTGAGTTACTCCACTAAATTTTTACCTTTTCAACTTTAATTAATTAACAGCAATAGGAACAAATTAAACATCAAATTAATTTTTTATCATATAAGAACTGCTTTAACTGATAATAAACAAAATTAAAGAGTGATTTTGCTGATTATAAATACTGATCATAACCAAAGTGACAAACAGTCTCAAATTTAGAAGAAAAAAAAATGTGAAGTTGTAGTATATAAACATTAAAAGCCAAGGGGAAGAAGCCAAATTATCATCCCAAATCCCAACATATGAATGAAGCAGTGATTCCTAGTGAATAGGGTAAAAAAATCTATAAATAACACGAGTGTTGTATAGCTGGGAATTCTAGTCACCCTAAATATCCGTTGCCTATATACTCATCTTAACAAAAAAATCAGAAGAAGAGGGAATAGACTATAGTCTATAGGCTTTATGAAACAAAATACATAGGACACTTTTCTCTCTCTCTTTTATCAGTATTCAACCCAATTGTTTTATTAGAGACACAACAAACATTAAAATAAACTTCTCTTTCAACAAAATATTTAAATTTTCATTAACCTCCTTCCATTATATTCAACCCATTTAATCTGTTCTTCACTGCACAAAAGAATAAGAATAACCAGTCTTTCTTTTTTAGTACAGCCTCTCAAATGAAAACTTTGTAACATTTATATTATTTATAGATCAAGTTCTATAACATATTGTTTCATAACCCTTTTTCTTTTTCTTCCTAGCTCTTTCATAAAATAATGAAAAAAGAAAGTATAAGAACTGAATGTAGAAGTAAAAGCAAAGTTTGAAGAAAAAAAAGAAAAAAGAAACATGTATGTATGTGTGCATCTGTCTCCGTGACTGTGTCTGTGTGTGCGTACATATATAGTATTATGATGAAGAGAGAGAAGAGAGAGTGTAGGTGAAGAGGTTGCAGCCGGCCTAAGAAGGGTAGGTCTTAGGAGAAAAGTGAGAGAGAATTGAATTGTTGTTTCTGATATTATATATAGCATATGGCATTCATTCTGTGTTTGTGTTTCTATAGCTAACGGTTTTAGAAACGCAATGCAAGAAAGGAGTTAAGAGAAAAAGAGAAAGATGGGGTCAGAGATTGTTTAGTACATAAGTGTGTGTGCAGCATGATGGCATACAGCTCGATTGATGGATAATTGCAGCTTTATGAGAAAGCGAGAGATGAGAAGAGTGAGATGGGATATGGCATGTTGAAGCAGTCACGAGTTGCTACTAGTACTAGTGTGCTACTACTGCTCATAGCTATAGATGGATCAAACCCCAAAATTCATGTTGATTTCTCTACCAAAATACCATGTCATCTCCATGCAACAGAATTTGATGTAACTTGTCGGTCCCTAAACTACCTTCCATTGCATTTAATATTATACCCTCTCCCTCTCTCTTTCTTTACCTTCATATAAATTATACACTACCTTTTTCTTCTTCATGTTTTCAATCTAAACAAAATAAAGCTATCTCATCTGTGTTTTTCTACTCAGTTATTTCATAAGATATATTAGAATAAATTTTACTCATTGTAGACAGTGGATGACACTTTTCACATAATATCTTAACACTTCATTCTGTATACTCTTAATAAATAATTATAAAAGTTGTGTACTGTATAGAGAAATCTCAACAAACCTTAGTCTAATTTGATTTATGCTTTATCATGCATACCAAACCAGAAAATCTCTAGCATTGGTTATTTTAATTTTTTTAGTTTTTAAGAAAGAGGTTTATCTTTATTTTTATAGAAGTAGATGTTAAATCTAATTTATCTTTATAAAATTGTCAACACATTTTATTTATATTAAGAATCTTCAACTTCTGTAAAACTTATATAAAGATATGATCCAATAACAAATAACATGATAAATCTTAATAGAATAAGATTTGATATTATATTAGATCTGTATTTTAAATCTAATTCATATTTATAAAAGTAATTTAAAAAATAAGATTTACCTTCACTTTATAAATTATTAAAATATTTCTTTTTTAATTTATGTAAGATATCTAATATTTATAGAACATTTTAATCTTTAAGACAAAAGATTAAATAAATTTCCCTTTCAAAGTAAAAATTTACACAACTGCCAATTAAAGTGCATAATGTTTGTAAAAATTAATGGAGTGTATTCGTATTCCATTAATTTCAACTACACATATTTCGCATCATAATAAAGGAAAAAAAAATATATATGTTTCTTAATTATGTGTAGAGCACATGCATCCTATGATGTCTCTCTAAGCCTACGCCTTATCACTAGGAATGGCATATATATATATATATATATATATATATATATATATATATATATATATATATATATATTTCTCTG
>Ga0099825_1001345_pt1:0-30000 | contig 31076 bp, 22 predicted proteins | sample SiratroredBW_FD_76838 | JGI IMG/M metagenome (GOLD analysis project Ga0099825, IMG submission 76838) | Root nodule microbial communities of legume samples collected from California, USA - Siratro red BW | ecosystem: Host-associated > Plants > Roots > Nodule | place: USA: California...
TCATGCAAGAAAGACAGCAAGTGCAAAATGCCATATACACCGATAGAATCTCAGTTCAGCACCTCTTCTCTTTCACTGACATCTTCCACGTTTCGATATATATTTTTTTGTTAAATTTAAAAACTCAAACATAATTTTTTAAGTAATCATATTGTTAAATTATTTTCTTTAAACTGTAGTAGAAATAGCTCTTTTATTTTTGTTATTAAGATAAAAACAAGAACTTTTCAACGTAAATGTGAAATTAAAAAGAATTAAAAGAACTAATATTAACCCTCTCGGGGAATTGTTCTCAAGGTTTGTTGACCTATTTTTCTTACTCTCGAATAATTAATGTAGTACTATAATAGATGCCCATTTTAACATGATACTTAAAATTGTTACTCTCGTGTACTATATATAATAATATATGTGTACTAATATGATAATATTTTTTATTATAATTGTTCTAATAATTTAAAAATTTTAATTTTAATTTTCATATTAAAAAATTAAATGAAATAAAAATTTGTTGTATTTTCCTAAATTTAAGTGAGTCGATTTGTTTAACCTACCCATTTATGGTGAATTGGGTTAATTTCGTTTGTCTAAAATTCATTGATAACTCAATTAGACTCACAAAGTGACTAACGAGTAGTGTGTTTTCACCGTTTTAATTATTTCCCTTTTCAAGTGTCGAATTAATCGTGTTCACTCTTTGATGTATCTATAGGTATTGAAGAGGTTCTCCTTTGAACTTTATTTTTTTCTTTGTGATATTAATATTTCATTATTTTATGTTTATAATATTTTTTTTCATTTTTCATCTTCACATCACTATTTTTATAATCCAGATGTTTTTCTTCCTTTTACATCGTAAAGTATGAATGAATTAGGATTTTCTTTTCAATATTCATGCCAGGGCTTGCTAGAAACTAAATAACTAATTGGACCTAAACGCATTACTGGGCCAAATTTATGGGTTTCATCATACTTTGATAATAGACATAGGACTTCGTATTCTGCACCTCCATGCTTTCTTCGCGCACCTCCATAGTTAAAAGCAAAAATATTATTTTACTCTTCTATTTTTTTTTTTTTCATCTTTTCAGCATACTTTCCTTCTATTATTTATTCTAAAAATTAAACATTGTATATAGAATTGATCACACAACACATTATTTTTTTCCAAGACAATAAGACATCGGAAATAAGTTTTGTTGTGTATAATTTCACAGCATTTTTTTTTTCTTATAAAAAAAGTTCTCATTATGCGTTGACAGAAACTTTCCATCAAAAGTATTTGTTGAAAAAAAAATCTTTAAAAAAAGTGAAGTGTAAACTTAATATTAAGGTATGTGAGAATAGTAAGGCCCGTGTTTTATTAAAAATGGGTTTGTGCATATTTGAATAATGTTTTACAAGGAGAAGAAAAACGAAACAGTACGACAAACCCTAATTTATATCGGACTGAATTTTGGGCCAAATTGTTTATCAAATCCACTCACTTGTATATTTACTATTTAATACTAAATTAACCTTTGTAAATAATCCAGATCCTAAAAATATATACATGTATCAAACTTCAATTTTCTTCATCCTAGTGTAGAAAACTAAAAGATTCTCAAATTCATTAAATTAATTAGTAGATTATGTTTGGCAGGAAATTTAATTTTTTTTTTTTTTACTTTTTTAAAAACTTATTTGCTATGTTTGGTAAATATGTTAGTATAATGTTTTTAGAATGCTAAATTTTTTATTCTTATATTACTTGTTAAATTCTTGTTTACTTTTTTTAATTAATATATACTTTATTATATATTAACCATTATATAAATCAACACAAGGAAATTCTTGTTTATATTTTAAATTTAATTGAAAATATGTCGATATATGGTAAAAGATAAATTATAATATATTTTAATATGGAAAAATATAGCATTTAAAATTAAACAATATAATTAAAATAATTTGTTTGTTAATAAGAAATAAAAAGTTTTAAATTAATTATAAATAAAAATACCCAAAATATATTTGTATATTTTACTTTTAACGTATATTGAAATAATTAATTTTAATGAACTTTTTTTTCCAACTTGTGAATTACTTGATGATAGGAACATTATTAGTACTTGTCTGCCATAATTTTATTTAAACAAGGATTTTTTAGGTTATTTTTTATTTAATTCCATATCCGTGAGTTTTATTTATTTCACAATTTTAATTTTCAGATTAAAAAAATTGTAATTTCACTCCAATAATGAATTTATAATTATCTCCTTTGTGTTGCCTCAATCAAACCTCGTATATTAGTTTATTATATCATAAAAAAATAGTTAATAAATTGGGATATAGAAATAAACGCATCTAAATTTAAAAAAATTATAAATTTTTTTTTTTGAAAATCTATAAATTAAACTTACCAAAAAAAACTGTAAAGAAAATCAATGGTTAATTTAGTATTAAATAGTAACCAAACTAGGACTCAAGGAACTAACATCACTTTATTAATTGTTGATTCACCTATCATATGCCACTGATTTCAATTTCTAAATCATAGAACAATAGATTTATGTAAGAATAGAAATTTTCTGTTACGAAGTTGGACATTTTTTATTGATTCAATGCCAATTTTAATAATAATAATAATAATAATAATAATTTATATATATAAGATTATTTTATATTCGAGCTATTTTTGATTTTGTTGGTTTTTATTTAAAGAAACACAGAAACATGAACAAAAATATGGAAAAATCTAATTAATTATTTACCATAATCTAATCTGAATTAGTAAAACTAATAAAAATATTAATTTATTTTGTTTCTTTATTTTTTATAACAGTAATAGCTTCGTAATACAATTATTTGTTATTTACTTATATATATTTCAAGAAAAATATTGGCAACTCTTTTTCATTGATCTAATTGAGCCACTGCTTCAAAATTAACTTTATGAATAATATTTATAAATAAAACGCATCTATTATTTATTTATCATTAAAATAATAATATTTTTTTTCACACGATTGTTTTGGGTGATGTAACGAAAAACTAGGTAGAATTGAATAGTAGAAGAAAAAGCAGAAGTAATAACATAACAAAACCTAAAAACTCAACACACTCCTTCTATTCTATTCTCCTTTCTCTTCCCTTCAACTCCACGGCGCAGATCCGAGGAGTTTGGGAAACCCTAATTCCTCTTTCGCTTCCGATTCGTTGCTTCTCTCTTTCTCTCTATTCCACCAACTTCAGGTAACCCTAGCTTCTCTCTCTATCTTCACCAACGTTCATCGTTTCCACAAATCCGCTTTTATTTAATTTTTTTTTTTTTGTTTTCATATCACTCTCCTTGTTATGTTTTGAACATGTGCTTGATCTGATTACTCTCTTCGCCAAACTTTTCATTCGATTTTAGATGTTATGTTTTTGTTATTTGTTTTATGTTTAGTTCGAACTTAAATTTTGAATCATCGTCGTTTTTTTATTTTCTGTTTTTGCGCAGATTAGAGTAATGCTCTGAATTTTGATCGGTTTAATATATATTTTAATTTTATTATTGGTGGTTTTGAATTGTTTTTTTAATTTTTTTTTATCTGGCATCATGCGAAAAGAAAAAGGATTTGGCATAGCTAAGAGCCCCTTTGCCTTTTTTCACTTGCGTTCTCTCACGATGATTTATTGGGATTTAATTTTTGTTATCGGTTTTAGATGTGTTAGGTCTTTTTATGTACACGTAACTGTTTAATTTTACTGAGGTTTCTGTTCTGCAGTGATGGCAGGATTGGCTCCTGAGGGTTCTCAATTTGACGCTCGGCAGTATGATTCTAAGATGAATGAACTGTGAGTTTTTGCACTTTATATTTTTCATTGCGTGTGATGCTTGGCTTCTTAAATTCTTGTAGTTTTCTGTAATTTATTGTTTTGAAAATTAATTGCAGGCTTTCTGCCGATGGACAAGAGTTTTTCACCTCATATGATGAAGTCTATGAGAGTTTTGATGCTATGGGTTTACAAGAAAATCTTCTCAGAGGCATATATGCTTATGGTATGGGAAATGATTTCTTTTTTGTTTCCTCTGGTGCTTGTTCAATACTAGAGAAGTATTAGGATTACCCTCTTTTAAACACTCTTGACAATGGTTAATAGGTTCCTTTTTTTAAAGAATCAGACTCATCTTCAAAGTTACTTTTCAAGGCAACTGAATTGACCTTTTACAGAACAAACCAACTATAAAGCGTGTATTTCTGTGAGTGTGACAGTGTCAATCACTCAGCAATTTTGAAGATTTGGATTAACTGCTTTTATTAACGAATTTTGACATTGTTCTCTTCAATGGTTACCCTATTGGAGTTTTACTTTCATTCATTATCTCTGCAATCGACATATCTGGAACTTCTTACAATTGTAATTATATTTTAGCAAAACAATTTAAATTTTCGTTTAATTGGAATTAATTAATTTACTGAAGTTTTTCTTTGAATTTTAAAAGTCATTAGGATTTATTTTAAGTGGAGTTTTGGTACAATGGTTTGGGTTGTCACCATTACCTGGAGTCGTACGATCTAGATGTGGAACTGACCTTTTGAAAACAAAGATGCCTACTATTTGGCCCCTGCTTGGAATTATTGTTTCCTGAATTTACATCTATTTCCATTTCAAACTATTTTGTATAGATTATAAAGTGGATTTGCTGGTAACAACCATATGATATGTATCTTTTTTATTGTTTGAAACTGAAATCTTTTTTGATGAGGGGCATCAGTGTGGCATGTTTAGAAGAACAAAACAAATGTTATATGCAGTTAACTGTAGCCCAATTTGATGTGTAATCTTTTATTCTTCGTTCTATAGGTTTTGAGAGGCCTTCTGCAATACAGCAAAGGGGGATTGTTCCTTTCTGCAAAGGTCTGGACGTGATTCAGCAGGCTCAGTCTGGAACTGGAAAGACAGCTACGTTCTGTTCAGGAATTTTGCAGCAACTAGATTATGGACTGGTTCAGTGCCAGGCTTTGGTTTTGGCACCAACAAGGGAGCTTGCACAGCAGATTGAAAAGGTTATGCGAGCTCTCGGGGATTACCTTGGCGTCAAGGTTCATGCTTGTGTTGGTGGGACCAGTGTACGTGAGGATCAGCGCATTCTCCAAGCTGGTGTACACACTGTTGTTGGCACTCCTGGGCGTGTGTTTGACATGCTCCGCAGACAGTCTCTTCGCCCTGATCACATAAAGATGTTTGTCCTGGATGAGGCTGATGAAATGCTTTCACGTGGTTTCAAGGATCAGGTTTGTTGGTTTTCCATTCGTTTGTTGAAAAAGAGTGGATTTGGTGTTTTTTTTTTCTTGACTGACATCTAACATTCTTTCGTGCATTTTACTGATAGATGAAGTCATCTTGAGTTAAATAACTAACAGTTTTCTTTTTCGCGCATGAAATGCAGATCTATGACATCTTCCAGCTACTGCCTGGTCAAATTCAGGTTGGCGTGTTCTCTGCTACAATGCCACCCGAGGCCTTGGAGATTACCAGAAAGTTCATGAATAGGCCAGTGAGAATCCTGGTAAAGCGTGATGAATTGACCCTTGAGGGTATCAAGCAGTTTTATGTGAATGTTGACAAGGAAGAATGGAAACTGGAGACACTATGCGACCTTTATGAGACTTTGGCTATCACCCAGAGTGTCATCTTTGTGAACACAAGGCGCAAGGTGGACTGGCTCACTGACAAGATGCGAAGCAATGATCACACAGTTTCAGCCACTCATGGAGACATGGACCAAAACACTCGTGATATCATCATGCGCGAATTTCGCTCTGGCTCTTCTCGAGTTCTAATCACCACTGACCTCTTGGCTCGTGGTATTGATGTACAGCAAGTGTCTTTGGTTATAAACTATGATCTGCCAACCCAACCTGAAAATTATCTTCACCGCATTGGGCGAAGTGGGCGTTTTGGAAGAAAAGGTGTTGCCATAAACTTTGTGACACTGGAAGATGCCAGAATGCTATCTGATATTCAGAAGTTCTACAATGTCACTATAGAGGAGTTGCCCTCAAATGTTGCTGATCTGCTCTGATGGGTTAATTTTTATTCTTTGTTAAGTCATCAGAGCTATTACTTTTTGACAGTTATGATTTTGTGCCTTTTTTTTTCTTTTTCAATTTTTACCGGTTAGAGTTCAAAGACACCTTTATTTATAATGGATTCTATAAAATTTGTTTATTTGCTTATTTAGTTGGTTGCCCAAAGACACCTTGTTTGCTTAACTGTGTTGCATGCAGAATGCCTTAACCTCTTCCTGGCGTCAAAGCCGACGCACGGACCCATATAAAAAAAGAGTCTGTGTGCATTACGAAATTCTACAAATGGTAAAGTAATATATTTGATCGTAACCAAGTATGGAATGAAGTTAGTTTTCAAGTGAAATTTAGTATATCAAGAGTTATGATTTAATTTGAGTTAAAGATATTTTAGTTTAAGAAATTGTATGCATCCGTCCAATCATCACAGTTGTTTATGATTTTATCACTGAAGGCTTCAAATCGCTTTTTCTTGACGCAACCTATGTAGTTTTTCTTTTTGACACTGCAAGAAAAGAAGGCTTAAGATAATTTTATTATTCCTTGAAGAGTTGTTTTACCAAAAATTTTGCTACTGATTTGTTTGTTTTCTTTGAAAATCAAACACTGGTATGGTTAGTCATGGCTATTCAATAATATGCTCCGTTGAGTGAACACTGATCTTACCTACAATTTCACAAAACCGCACACTTATTCTTGCAGCAAAACAATTTCCCTGAACAGAGTCATCATAAAAAATGAGAAACAAAAACCTCCCTTAACAGAACTATGTTAGAGAATCTTCACATGTTGAGTTGATGGAAGGGAGTTACTACAAAATCTTAAAAAAATGAAAATGGGATGGAGCCTAAGGTGAATGGATTCAAAATTTTCAAGTCAATATTAATAAAGTAATCTATCAAATAACATTAAATAAATATATCATTTAAGTAAAACTTATAATATAATTGATAGAATATGTGGAATGAAACAATTCAGTGCAATGTAATATTTAAACTATTTAAATTTGTTTTTCTTTGTAATTTAAATTAAATTGCATTATATTTATATGTTGTATGTTTCCCATTATGGCGCATTAATATATAAGATTTAAATAAGTTATTTATTATAATTTTTAATTTTTTTTCTCTCAGAATCATTTTTGATACATAATAAGAAAGAATAAAAGTAAAGATAAAACTAAAAAATTATGCTATTTTAACATACATATAAAAAAGAACAAACGTCGTTCAACAGTATTATAAACAAAATACTTAGTTCATAAAACTCATCTATTTAAATATTTTACAACCACTAAAACCTATAACAAAATATCATTTTAGTGTTCTTAACATTCAAAATTACATAAAGACCAAATAAACATTAAAATAGCAATGAAATATCTAGTTTTGATCGCAAGAAGAAAAAAGTGATACTGAAATAATCACAGATTATTTTACACGCAAAGCTTTGCATGCATAATATTGTTATCACACCATGTGCCCCCTCCCCACCAAGAAAAATTGGAGGAAAAATGGAGACACTAGCCCATTTCTACATTGGTATGAATGAGTTGGTTGGAGAACCCACCCTAAAAACTTTAAGCTCTTGCTGCATTAGGATGCATCATTAAAACTCTACAGTGTTCAAATCGATCATTTTCAATACTGCATAATGAAAGTGTTTTTTGAAAGATACGTGCTAACTCCTGATCAAGTACTTCTTTTAGTGGGACACTAGCAATTAGACTGAACATGATTACTTTAATGGTACTAACACACTTATCATCATAACTAATCATGATGAGTTGATATGAGATTGCACTTTCGGCCAAAACTTAAAAGCCAAGTTTGTAGAAAATTGTGAGAGCAACTTTCCAAATGCTTGCTGCAACGAAAGAGGACAAAATATTGGAACTTGGGAGGTCTATAATAATTGCCTTTGGTAGCTATAATAATTTGGTTTAGAGTCTTTTTTTTCACACTTGCACTAGACTGAAATTTGCCACTGAAAAAAAATTCATGTGAGTGTTGTTTTTAGGAGAAATAAATGAAGGTTTTTCTTTTACATTGTGGGTTGCAGAAACCAAGCACTCACATGTGGGGAACCATGGGGGCACTATTCAAGAGGGTGGTACAGAATGGTCAAATGAAAATCAGAGCATTTTCATCTTAGAGTCTGTGAATATTTTGACACAACAATGAGTCATTCCTCTGATCCTATTTCATTTTATATATTATTATAATATTTTATTGTAGACTAAAACAAAAAATTTCATTTGATATTCTTGTAAAAATGTTATTTTATGCTCTATTTGACTCCTAATTTTAACACTTGCACGTGTGAAAGCTAGTGAATCCAAAGGCTTCATGAGATTCTGCTCTGCAAAGAAAGTTGGATCAGGTTCACTCTACCCTACTGATTTTCATTAATGAAAGCAACATGTCATCTTCTAGTGCCTCCAACCCATAAAGATTTTATTATATAAATTAAGGAAAGAGTTTTCAATTTAATATCAAAATCTTTTTTTTTTAATGAAATAAATGAATGTGAACTGTAATGCAAAAAGACCAAAACTATAATTTAATCTAAATTAAAGCAACAGAAGCAATAAACAATGCCTAACATACAACTACAAAAAAGCAAAGCCATAAACCCTTTTATCTGAACTTGTTCTTTCTTACCACTCTTGGGGCATTGTGGTTGGCATGAAGATGGAGTTCAGATCCAAGTCATGCAGAGATGAAAGGTTCCAGATTGAAAGCAACAGTGGAGGCAAGGTGGCCCCAACAAGCATGCAAGATCTGAGGTGTCACAGTGCCAATAATGCTTCTTCTGGTTATGTAAACCAGATAGGTTGCAGTGGTAAGGAGATGAAGGTGAAGAAAGGGAAAAGGGCAGCTGCTAAACCATCAAAAAGTTGGAGCTTTAGTGATCCTGAGTTGCAGAGGAAGAAGAGGGTTGCTGGCTATAAAATCTATGCAGCAGAGGGCAAAATGAAAGGCTCTTTGAGAAAGAGTTTCAGGTGGATCAAACACACATACACTCAAGCTCTCTATGGATGGTGGTGAATCATGTTTTCTTCTCTGTTCTTCATGTTTTCTTCTCTGTAATGAGAGTTACTTGTTTGTTTTTCTCTCAGTAAATGTTTAAATTAAATCATCCTGTGATCTGGTTCAGAAGTTTAACTCCCTTTTGTATGAAATTCCATTACTACTACTGAATTTCTTACTTATCAGTTCAAATTTTAAGATGGATATGATACTGGATTTGAATTAGATTTTGATTGATCTATTTCAATTTTGATTATATATGTCAAGAAGACAGACAAAGAAAAAGTTTTATGACAGAATCACTCTGTTTCTACTCTGTTTCTGTTCTGTTTCAGCCTGTTATATGTATCATGGCTAAATTCAAACCAACCAAAAGAGGGTAAGGAAGAAATTGATGCCCAAAGAAAAAGTTTTCCCCTTTATCCCTGTTAATGTCATAGAATGATTTAACATTGATTAAACATTCCAAACTGCTTTACCAATCTTGCAAATTTGGTTTGAAAATGAAGTTTTAAACAATGTCACAAATCTATTTCAATGATTTATCAACTAACTATACAAATAATCTTCAACAGTTGTCATTGTGACCACATTTATTTACAATGTCAAGGATTCCAACAAAATTGAAACTATTAAAGTAATTTTTTTTATCTTTTAACCTTTTTTCCCTAATTAGTGGAGATGAAAACAAAATATAATATGACCAAAAAGGTAATGATGAAAGGAAAATATACATAAAGTATATGCAATATTATTAGAGACAGAATACAATACGTTGTTAATTGTTTTGAAAGTCAACTTTTCTTAAGGGGTGTTTTATTTAATTTATAATATATTATGATGTTAATTTAATAAATTGAAATTTTTGTTTAAGTTAGGAAAATAATTTAAAAATAACTAATAGTGGTTTATCACAAATATTTTATGCCTCCTTCACTCTTAATTGAAAAAGAACCACTATCACAACACAATTGTTGTGGGATTTCACCCAAATCCCATTTGATGTTATTGATAGATTTTTTATTGTATTTGATTGATGTTTATAGAAAAAAAAAAAAGTTGATAGTTGGTTGAGAGAATGGAAGAGGGTGAATGAAGATGAAAATAAAATTGAATCTTTGGTGAAAGAGAATAACGAAGAATAATAATTTAAAATTAATGAAATTTATTGTATTGTTTCTTATATATTTCTACTTATCTCTTTATTTTTATTTTTTTTATCTTTGCCCTATTTTTTTATCAAACACATTTAAATGATGACCGATTAGAAAAACATATACACGAGACTTGAAATATATGTAATAAATTTGAACGACACTTAGAAATGAGTTTTAAAATATATGTGAAGGATTTGGAAAACATGTTAGAGCTTAGACAGTTATTAGGAATTCACCCTATCAACATTTATTATAAATCTGCATTTTGGAGTTGAAAATATTTTCCGAAAAAACTATTTTAAAACATATTATTTATTATTTTTGAATTTTAAGAATTTAAAATCATCATAAATTATATTTTAAAAAATATTAAAACTATATAGTGCTGTAACAAATACAAAAATAGATAAATATAAACATTTTTGTGTGTAAGAACTTGGCACTTTTATTAAGTCTAACCTATCATTAATACATCATCTAGCACTTTTTCACATCATGATAAGAATGAACTAAAAAATATAAAACTAATTTAGAACAATTTTAATTTTAGTTAAACTAACAAGTAACTTAGTTTTATAAGTTACTATTGATTATTTATTTTCAAATTATTAAAGTTACATTTCTTAATGATGTTTTCATCTATTAATATCTTTCCTATGAATTTAAGTCAATACTCATTGTTGATTTTCCATACACAAATGTTTTGTCTTAATAAATGCTTTATCACATAATTTTCCAAATTATATTTTAAAAATAGTATTTATTAAGAGGCGAGTCAGATTAAGAGTAATAAACTTTAATTTTACAATTTGTTTGACTTATCTCAAATTAATAACACCATAACCAAGTGTAATGACACAAAAGTAAAATATGTTATTTTCTTTTTATTCTACATATAAACTAATTGTTCTTGATAATTATAGATAAATATTATTCAAATCTTAATGAAAGTACGATAACTTATTTTATTTTATTTTTTAAATTTTAAAAACCTATACATTTATATTTTATTTAATATTTTTGTATTATGGAATTATGATATTATATTTTAAAAGTATTAAATACATTTTACATTATTAGAATAAGTAATAAATATAAATTGGATAACTTTCATGTGTACCTTAATAAAACCTTCTTGCCCAATAAACGACATTTTCTCAACGAAATAAGACCTATTTCTTTAAAAATTACAAAATTAATTCTGGCGATTTCAATGAAAAAGACATGAATATAAAATATGTGATTAATTAATTATTGTCATATTCAATAATTCAAAAACGATATCACGAAAATTAGTTCTACAAATCTCTAAACTAAAGGAATATCAATGGACCCCGTAAAATCATGTTTAAAAAGACGAACTCTGGTTCACATCATGGTTACGAACTGCCCAAATAATTTGCCGCAAAAGCTGCTTTACCCTATTTCTTTTCTTCCAACCAACACACCAATTAATAGTTATACACTCAGTAGTACCTGTTTTTGCACATGAAAAGAGCTCGCTCTCAAGCTGTACGTGGATAAAACTAAGAAAACAGCCCCTAAAATTTGTAGTATTGTAGCACCGATGTTTTACGCAGTTGGTAGCTAATCAAATTTCCCACTTGAATGTCAACAAACATGATAAAAAATGACATGAGACTTTACTAAAAAATATAAAGGAGGAACGATGGTATTAAGTAGCACAAAGCTGAGTAAACGGTCAACTGTATTAACAATAGCCTTTTCAAGGCCAGATTTGTAAGGAAACCACTTGACCATATCTTTCTTTGTATATTTTAGTGACAATTACCATTTTGTTGCAGTTTTCCTCCAACAAAATGCATAGACAACACTCCACTCGGTAGTTTATGAAACTCATTTAAGAATTTACGAACATAGGTGATCAAGAATGGCTGGCTGCCAGATGTTAATACTGTAACCTCTCGTCTTTGAAATTCAGGGTCTCAAGACCTCGTATAGTTGACTCAAAATTCTTCATGTTCGATGTATTTCTGCCAGAGGATATTTGTTGTGCTCAAATGACATGATAGAACTTCTATGAGCACCAGAGATTTTACGGAGAGCTCCTGGACTAGCATCCATGGTGAGAGGATGAGAGGGCTCACTCTCATTGCCCACAGCTGCATCACGACTGCTGGATACAGCAACTCGCCTTGAAGATACACTTGGACGGAACAAATTAGAACTAGACAACTACATACAGCATACACAATTTAAAGTAACGGGAAAACCAACCGTGGCTTTTAGTCACCATTCCATAAACAGATATACTAACCTTAACATCTTTAGATCCAGTTGATTCAATGGGAACTGGGGCTTTTGGTCTTGACAAGATTCCATCATTTGGAATAGGTCCAGAGTTTCTTCTTAGAGCAGGATCAGACGAAGACCAACCAGTATGCCTACTGTTCTCAACACCTGCACAGAAATTTCCCACATTAAAAGCAGCATACCCGTAAAAACATGGAAAATCCGAGGTTGACAAAATAATAGGAAGAATACAAACAACTAAGATTTATGAGCTAAGTAAGGAACATTTATTACTAACACAATAATAAACCAGGCACATAGAATAGAAGTGAAAAGGGAAGAAAATTATACCAGTCTGTCTATCAGCATTTATAACAGCTGGCGGCACCCCAGAACTTGGTCCAGCAGCAGAACCCTAAAAATGTTACTTAAAAGTAAGATAATTAATATCAAAAGCAAATATCAAACCTAATGCCACTGTATAGCAAACCATCACTTACAATAGCACGAGGAGCAGGTGTGGCAATTTGAGTTTGCTGATATTTCAAAATGGTCCAATCAAAGACATAATCAAACTGGAATCCTGTAACAAGATAACACCAGCCAAAACACATAGATTACGTATTAAAACATTACCATCTAGTTATTAGAGACTACCCCACATCCAAAAGTGAAATATCACTTGCAAAACTGAATGCTCAAACCTTCACGAATGAAAAGGTCACGGAAAAGCCTTTTCAAATAAGCATAATCTGGTTTGTCATCAAACCGCAGCAACCGACAGTAATGGAAGTATGAAACAAACTCAGATGGGTAGCCACGACACAAAGACTAACAAAGAAGCAAGCCACATTTTGTCATGATCAAGGGTCACATAGATAATATGTACGAACACACTATTTTATACACAGTTTATCTCACCTCAATAGAAGTACAAATTTTCATCTCACTGATTTTCTCATACTTCTGTTTCTTAGTACCCGCTTTCATTCCCTGCCACGGGAGACTATAGAAATACTAAGTAAAAAATTAAATTAAAAGGTGATAAAAGAAAGACAATAAAACAAAGGAGCATGAACAACTACCTTCCTCTCAAAAAATACATAAGAACAAATCCAAGTGACTCCAAGTCGTCCCTACGGCTTTGCTCTAATAAAGAAAAAAAGGGTAATCCCAAACTTCAGAATAAATTAACAATAAATAAAATGACAAGGGAGTTTAATAAAGAGTTTCATTGAGCACGCACCAATTCCAAGATGAGTATTCATGCTAGCGTATCTAGCAGTTCCCGTCAAATTCTTATTCTCTCTGCACAGATTAGAAGCAAGTGACAATCAGAGAAACCCCACAAAATCCAACTATTATTATAAAATAATAACTTGGAAGTACTGTACAGACATTCATATAAATAATTAAAAAAAAAAACAAAGAATAATACAAAATCATCATTGAGAAACTACTTAACAACAATTTTATGCACTAATTGTTGAAACATATGTTACAAATAAAAAAATAGTAAATATAACCCACAATTGGAAACGAAAGAATTTAAATTGGATTTATTGTCTGTGTAAACTCTATACTTTTATCAATTGCACCTATCAATTTTCATACAACTCACAATGTAGCACCTATCAGTTAACTTGTTCAGTTAATCATAGAACTTTGAATAGCAGGTACATTAAAATTTTCAAGCAATTCCATATCACACATCCACATTTGGTAGTTAACAGATTTATCAATATTATTCTACTACTCAATGGTCTAGTGAAAATAAACTAGCTTCATATCTTGCCAAAATTAGAATACATCACAGCTGCATAAAGTAACAAATCAGAGGGCCCACCAAATTCCCCCACCACACGCCTCAGTGTTGCTGAACAAAAAGCAACAACTCTTTTATTAGGAAACCCTCTATCTAAAAAGTCAGTGTCCTTAAATAACGATATAACATTTTCAGATATTGGATTTGCCATATTCAGTCTATCATTATCCTAATTCTTAAAAAATAAAATTAGTTTTAGCTTTGCTACAAGCACATAAAATAAAATAAAAAATGAAAATGACACAAAATACCTGTAAGTAATATGTCGATGGGTAGAGGTGTCTCTGTATTTCTTAGCAAGACCAAAGTCAATGGCATAAACCTATAAAAGAGGTCAATTTTATTAGGATGCATCCAAGTTCAAGAGATAACAGAAAGGGACAAAAATAAAAGGATTGCAAAAGCAAGCATCAAACTAATACCTGATTTGCACGCCTCCCCAAACCCATTAGGAAGTTGTCTGGCTTGATGTCCCTATGTAAAAATGATTTGGAATGAACAAATTCACTCGATTTATCTGCAAACAGTTCGAGATTGCCCCATTTAAAACAAATGTAAAAGTAAATTAGAAGAGTATCTACACAATACAAGACATCCCACCATCTGATCAGCAAGCATGAGAACAGTTTTGAGGGACAATTTCCGGGTACAGAAATTGAATAAATCCTCAAGACTAGGGCCCAGTAAATCCATCACAAGGAAATTGTAGTCTCCTTCAATACCAAACCATCTCAAGTATGGGATCCCGACTGTCAAATAAAAATAGTGAAACAAAAACATTTAAGCTGAGTAACACAGATTCTACACAGTAAGCAAAGAGATAGGAACGATAGAAATTCAGTAAGAATAAGAAAGGACATTACTTCCTCCTTGCAGTATCTTATATAACTTTGATTCATACAACAATTGAGGATGCTTGGTTTTGACATTTTCCTGAATCAAAAGACAGGGAGAAACGGAAAAGAAACATTTCATAAAACATATCACTAATCCTCAACAGTCAACACAGTTCTTCAAAAAGTCAACTATAATCAATGCCATTAATGACAGAGGAGTTGTGAAACTAAGGCACAAGGGACAAATTCATCAAGAAACAGACTTACGGCACACCTTTTGGCACCTCTGGCCACATTAATTCCTCTTTAACAATTAAATCAATTAAAACATTTTCCAACACTACACCGTTTATCACACGTTCCCATGAAGCACATTCGCTAAAACTGAACAACACGCCTCCACGAGACTTCATAGTGTATATATATATATATATATATATATATAACTCTTTACAATTTCCCAACAAAAGATGATAAACAAAACAATGTACTTTTCACCAATTCATGCAAATTGTGTTTCGGATTAGCAAACATGAAACAAATTATGAGTTAGAGTAAGTCATAGTACTCACGAGCTTAATTGCAACCTCTTCATCTGTCTGGATATTCACACCTGAAAGAAAAATAAATTAAAATAAATAAATAATTGAAAGTAAATAAGCATAAATTAAAAGCGTGGAAGGAAGAGAAGAAACCGAGATAGATCTCGCCGAAGGATCCGCTACCAATCTTGCGGCCAAGACGAAACTTGTTTCCAACCCGAGGTTCCATGGGATGGAGCAAAACCCTAGGGTGGGGAATTAAACCCTATAAATTGAGAATTGAGAAAGGACGGAGTTGGAAGTAGCAGAGAAATTGCAGTGGAAAGGAAGAGGACATGAATGCCAAATCAGAAAAAGGTGAGGATAAAATTGGAAATAAGACTTTCCCTCCCGCTTTTCATCCAACCAAACGGATTTTCTTTCTGTGCTTTTCAGGAGCCTGCAGAAAGCAGCAACTGACTGCTGCTGTGGTTTTTTCTTTTTCTAAAAAAAATAAAGTATTTTTAATTCTTTCTTTCCGTTCATTTATAATAATTGTATATTTAAATTAAGTATACCATAAAAGATAGGCAAAATAGCTTCTAAAATGAAAAAAAAAAAAGTAAAAACAAATCAAGTAAATTAGTAGAGAAAACAAAAGGCAAAATAAAAACAATTAGTGTGTAATTCAGAAATAAAAACTACTAAAATAGATTTATATTTTAAACAAACTTTTTTTTATCAAACCAACTTATGAATTAGTCAAATTAGATTATATATAATACTTGAGTATTTTTTTTTTTTTTTATCATTATGTTGGTAATGATAAATTTTCGCTACCTTTATTAACAATGATTTTTATAATTTTTGATTAATTGATTTTAAAAGGTATTATTTTTTTATTATAAATTATATATATTTGTTTAATGATTATTTTAATATAATATTTAATTAGCTAATAATACAATTTTGTAAGCACAGTAAATAAAAATAAACTCAGTGTAATGTGAGTAGGATAGGAAAATTGATTTGAGCAGTATGAAGCAAAAGGAGATATTTTGGTCTCATTTTCTGTTGCAAGTGGAAGATCTGGATAGCCATAGTTGTCAAGTACAGATGGATAAGTGCTGCAAATATCCAAAATAGTCCTGACAGGTGACAGATAAAAAAGAGAAAATTATACGAGAATTTGTATTGACGTGGCAAGAGGATTACAACCATTTTTGTCGTCTTTTCTTAGCCTCCTTTTCCATCCAGTGGCGTCCATTTGGGGGCGTTTTTTATTAAAAAAATGCAATAATATATTTTTTTAACTTCCAAAACAAGCTATACCGTACGAGAAAACAGAAATTTTAAAACTGATCAACACTACTTGGCTGCTTTCATTTCTTCAACATCAGTTGAATTATAATCATCTGCTACGTAAGAAATACACTTTGATCATTCAGAACTTACTAGCTTGGTGAGCTTTTCTACTTAAATATGTTACATACAACAGCTCCCATGCTTTTTTTCTTAATGCAAGGAGCTTTAATTCACCCCCACACATAAGCACGAAAAGAATTTAAATGAGACTAGAGCTAAAAAAATTAAAAAATGCAACTCCTAAAAGGACTGAAAACTGTTTTTAATTGTCATGATGGGGACAAAGACCCCACTGAAGACTGCTGCTTCTTCTGCAACTTACCTCTAAAATGCCTAATCTTTGCTTCCACTCTTGCCGTGAATCCAATCTTCGTTTCGTGCCTTGCTTTAGAACGCTCCCTCGTCCACATGTGTTGATCTTCAATGTCCTTCTTGTAGTACTTGATTTCTTGGATAATGTGATGATCCATGGGATGAAAACATCTTTGGAAGGATATGTGGGCGAGATAAGGAAGAACGCATGTGATTGTTACTAATAGGGTTGTTGTCCAATAAATAGGAGCAGGAGCAAGAACCTCCACCAATATTTTGTAGGCAGTCTTGCAATATTTTGGTGGAAGCATGCCATACAACAAGAGAAAGAGGTACCAAGTGGTTATGCTGCCCCACACAAAGAGGTGTTGAATCCATGTGAAATGGCTCATTGTCAGTGCAATCTGACAATTGACAGTCCATATGATGCAAGTGAACATCGTGGTACCAACAGCAGCCATGTCTGCGACCTGGCCATTGACACGGAATGCTTGGTCATAGAAGATGATAATGACAAGGAAGAAGATGACGAGGGAGGAATAAAGACCATTCCCCATCCATCCCAAGATTCTATACCAGTCAAAGAACAAGTTTTTGGGTCCTTGCTGATACAGTGCAGGAAACTGCAACGAGCGATGTCACATCAAAGGTTAGATTTATCCAAACACGGACAAAAATACAGACTACATTGATGGCGTTTCAACAGAACAAACCTGTAAGCAAACTTCTGATGGAACATCTTGTTCAAAAACTCCAAGAGAAATGACAGGCAATGATGTAAGAACAACATTGAACAATATCATGTACCAGTCATCATAAACCGATTGTCCAGAGAAGCCCGCAAAGGCCTCAAAATAGAAAATGGTGAGGCCAAATGCTATATTTTTGTAGAAGAAATAACATATCTGGTATAAATAAAGAATCACTTTAGAAGAGAAATATTCGACTCAGTTCATAACAAACAAAATGCAAAAGATATTACATTTATTTCTATCCATGCACAGGATAACAGTGAACATGACATCAAAGACATTGAAGACATGAGAATAATGATCAAGATTCAGGATAAATATACGAATTACCATTTGTGCAATTCTCTTGTAACACCAGTGTCCATGGACTACCAGAAGCCGCTCCAAAAACCGGAATTGGGCAATAGAAAAGTCACTAGCCATTACTGCCTGAAAAGAATTTGAAAGCTTGAGTTCCACAACTTCAACATAAGGTACAATTTCCAAACAGAGAAAAGAACACATCTGATTTTTCTTTATCCTAAGAAGTCCTATAGAACGAGTGTTCTAGGCCAATTTTAGATTTTAACCAAATTATTATTTACAATTGATGACGTGAAATTGTAAATATGAACTGTAATCAGCAAGTTCATCATTTTGCATCATTTCACATGAATGGAAGCACACAAATTTGTTAGATTGAAATATCGATCAGCTGACAATTTCGATATAGCCCGTATTCATATTTCGTAGCAAAAACTAAAGTTAGACCAAATAATCTAGTACAAATTTTACAAAATAAATATTACTTAATGTGAAAAAATAAAATTAACTATTACGCTGAATGCATTGTTAACATTCATGGAACGGACAGCTGATAGGCTGGAAAATAGTGTTGAGAACAATGAAAATTTTTGCTCTTCAATATATCATCAGAAATACGTAAATTCAGACTGGATGTTCCTCACATGGTAATTTAAAATAAAACAAGGAAGCTAGATAGATTCCATTCAAAGTACAAAGCTTTGTCCTTGGTCAGTGCGGATAATAAAGTTGTTGAAAAGGCTTGACAATAACTCTTCCCCCGAGTCCAACTGAAAAACAAAGTCTAAAACACAAACATAACAGGCTCCCAACATTCCTAACCAGTCATTTTTTAAAATACTAAAGGTCAACAAAACCAAAATTTGATGTGTATTGTGAGAATGATAATCATACAGTGTTGCAACATAAAACGTATGTTGAAATACATCATGTGCAGTTATAATTTAGCATGCATAATTATGCATAAGAGAGATGGACACTGACCTGCATACCTTCAACCCCACTGATTCCAACACCAATGTCGGCTTCTTGAATCATGCCAACATCATTTGCACCATCACCTATGGCTAAAGTGGTCTTCCCAGTTCCTTCTTTCACTAACCTTGTAACCTGACTCCAAAGAAATAAGGGAGTAAGACACAACAAAGCAGTACAAATTTTATATATACTCATACACTTGTTAAAGACATAGAGATTAAATTAGATTAGATAAAATCTACATACAGTATATTTCACGACAGAACTCTATACCTAATCTTTCCCATATAACATCAACATAGAGATACACATGCAGTTGTCAATGTTTTTCACTCCAATCATCGCAAGTAGCATCATTTACAGTGATCCATTGTTGAGATGCAGTATAAACTATTAGAGTAGATCTCACAAAGGAATCAATGAAAAAGGAAAAAGTTCTTACCAATGCCTTTTGCTTCGGAGACACACGACAACAAATGACAGATGCACAGCCAACAGCCAGTCCCAAAAATTGAAGTTTGACATCATCTTCTAAAGCATATGTTAGAGTTTTCCCATCAATAATTAATGCAAATGCAGCATGTGGATCCTTTTCCAGCTTTATCATTTGCGAGGCATTGGTGATTTGATTCAAGATGTTTTCTTTGATGACCTGAGGGGTTACAAGAGCCAGGCCTAATATCAGATGAAACTCGTGCCTATTAGTGAGTTTCTCTACTTCATCTCAATGAAAAAACTACCTCTTTCGCATCATTAGTTGCTGAATCTGAATTCATTGTGATACAGATTTGCCTCATGCCCTGTCGAAGCAAACTACAAGCAAATCTGCAGAGAACAGAAACAGAAGTTTCACAAAATTCAATTACAGAGGCATTTTCAAGTACCTTGACAAATACATTTAGAACAAAAATGACATGGTGTTATGTGGTTAAATTATTTACAGAAGACAGACCCAATGTTGATTGCAGTTTCCATCTTATCCCCAGTCAATACCCAGATCTTTAGGCCAGCTTGAGCAAGTTTGTCAATGCATTGAGGCACCTGAGGAGAACAAAATGTTGAGAGATGGTAGAGGCAGAGAGCGAAGCAAGAAGATATTTTGACCGTATAAATAATGATAAAACCTACCCCTTTCTGTAGTTTATCCTCCACAGCAGTAGCGCCAACAAGTATCAACTCTCTTTCCATAACATCTGAAACCTGATCAAGCATTGCCTCTCTGTCAGGCCCAACAGCTGTTTTGGCCTTCTGAAACTTGTTATTCCAAACAGAGTACTCTTGGTCATCAAGCTCTCTATAGGCCAGGGCTAGTGTTCTCAAACCAGCTTCTCCATATTCATTCAAATGTCTAGTAGTAGCGTCCAAATACATTTTTCCATTCTTAGACAGTCTATCAAATATGATACTGAACAATCAAGCCAAAAAATAATGGATGTCAATGTTTACGGAGGGACATTGAAAGTGTCAATACTAAGACAGCATACACGTGAATTATATAGTATGCTGGTAGAATATAAACTCCAATCATGAAAAGGATTTTAATTATTCCGCTGTTGAAACTAATAGAAGGTCCTACTTGATCATTAACACCATCCATGCAGCTGAGCTGACAATATTAAAGACAAAAAAAACACTAATATGCTAACCTGTCAGCTCCTTTGCAAAAAAGAATGATGTTTCCCTCCTCGTCACGCACAATCACTGACATGCGCTTTCTTTTGCTAGTAAAATCCAGCAGATTCAAAATTTTATATTCTCTGTATAATTCAACCAAAACACAAAAATAAAAAGTAAGAATTATGACATCACAAAGGAAATAATTCAAAAGCAAATTGCAGAACACCCCACTTCTCACAAAAAAATAGGAAAAGGATAAGCATGATAGACTTCGTTGTGAAGGACCATCTCACCTTTGAACCACTTGTCCTGAGGCAGCAATTCTTTCACGAATGACAACACTTGATTGAGTTCTCCTATAGAATTCAAAACCAAATTCTCTAGCTGCTACTAGAAAAGCCCCTTCATCAGGTGACTCGGCCTCATATGTACAATTGTCAGTCTCCTCATTTAGTTCAGGGATGGCAGTATGGCAAATTGCTAATATCCGGAAAAACATTAAAAGGACATCCGCATTGGGTTCTTTCATCCAGTTACCATTCATAAGGCGATCATCTTCAAAACCAAATCCCTTTATGGAAGTCCTTCGTCCTTCATCATCTTTGGAAATAACAACAGTCCCCAGTTCAGATTCTTCATCTTCAGTGATATTTTCCCGTGGCACTTTTCTCTCCTTAGGCATGGGGAAATTAGACATATCCAATTCCGGCTCCTCAAGATCAGAAGCCATCTGCTTTGCTGCAGCAAGTTCAACCTCACTGGAACGAACACCATATGCAGTACCGGCAATGGAGCACTTCAAAAAGTCCATCTGGTTGCAAGTTAAAGTGCCAGTTTTATCAGAGAGGATGGTGTCTACCTGACCCAACTCTTCGTTCAAATTTGATGTCCGTGCTTCAGCTGGAGTTCCAGTTTCATCATCATACATTTGAATGTCTTGGTCAATGAAGGTTGCCTGTAATACCTTCACAACCTCAATTGAAACATACAGCGAGATAGGAATCAAATATCCATAGAGAATGAGTGCAGTAATCAGATGGCTCATCCCAGCCAATCCAATTTTCCCAGGATCAAACTGGTATTCAATATTGTCAGGCCGTAAATACCACCACGTTGGGGCTTGGTATTTGGTCTTTGCAACAAATCCTATCGAACTAATAAAAGATATCAATATAAGGACGGTGAAAAGAGTATATATGATATAATCCATCTTTTTTTCTATTGTGCTTCTTTTTGAAGGGGATTTTGTAGAATTCTGCATGACTTTGCTGTCATGTCCGGTGAAAATGACCACTCCATAAACATGATCTGTGTTCCTAAGTTTCGAATCTCTGAGGAGAATTTGACTAGGATCAAGAGGATAAACCTGATTTTCATACTCAAAGTTCCCAATAAAGGTGTAAAGATTGGGATTTGGATCTTCACAATATATCTTTCCACAGAAATCCTTGAAAGCCTCATCGTTATCCATAGACAAGGTAGCCTCCAAAGATCTCTTCACCTTCAAGTTGGTCTCCCCATCTAAATTCATTGTCTCCACATAGCATATTCCATCCTCATAACTTGACGCCAAGAGAAGCAAGTCGGCTGGAAAAAATTGATCCTTTTCTACTTTTACCACATCCCCAACCACAATCTTCTGCCACGATCTTAGGCCAAAAGTACCATTGCCTATATGGAGACTAACTTTCCGTCGATTAACCTTGACATCCTGAAAGAACCTGCGAGAATCCTCCAATGCCTCCTTCACCATACTAAGTCCCACAACAAACGCCAGAGGAGCAATCATGCTGAGTGGGCTGAAAGGTGAAATTGGAGAAGCCGAAAGGCAAGCAGCCAAAAGAAAGTATATGTTAGCAACCCTTCGAAACTGTTCAAACAAAGCCTTAGGCAGAAACGTGATCACATTGTACTTGGTGGTTGATATATCATTCTTGCAGTAAAATAGAGAATTCTTTTCATGGAGTTGAGGCTGGTTGCAGAAGACTGTTCGCGAGTAGCCAGGACCTTGAAGTGGATGAGGCACCTCCTCAGTGGTAGTTGGCTTCAGGCAACCAAATGTGTAAAGATGGCTCCTACGGAGCTTTGCCCTGATCCTCCCCCGTGCCATTCCACCCAGATTTCAGCTCAAAGGTAGTTTATAGATGACACATAACCACCAACAGCAAAACCTAAATTTGCTTCTAGCCTCTAGAGACCAATTAAACCTCCCCCCTTATCCCCAATTTTGCTTTTCTGAAACCTGCAAAGCATACACACAAACAAAACTATTAACCACTGCACACAAAACGTGATGACAACTTGATGCATATCATGGAACCTAAAGACAGCTAACAATTGAGCAAAACAACCCAAAAAAAAACCTAAAATGATGCGTGATGCGTGAAGCGTAAAAACACGAAATCGAAACAAAAGAGCAAACATTAAAATCCCTCACGCATCCATAAATCAGAAATTTCAAAAAACAATCCGACAAAATAAACCAAAGCTGAAGAGAGATCTTGTGACGGTTCAGTGAGGTGTGAGAAATTGGTTGAAACAAAATTGAGAAGCTAATGCAAACGCGCCCATCTCAAGAATTCACAACAACTGAAAAAAACGAAGGTCTTACCAGGATTACTATTCCTTTGAATTTTTGCCTTTGCAAAGAGAAGAAAGAAATATTGAGCTAGAAAGAAAGATCACATACAACAAAAACCTCGAAATTGAAAAAGAAACAACAAATTGACATGAAAACAAATAGACGAAGATTTCGAAGAAACTGCATTCCACAAAAAAACACGTTTAGAAAACACACCACATAGCGTCTCCATAAAGCGGAAGCCGGCAGAGGCTGTAACAGAACAAAACAATGACAACAACAGATAGATAGAAACTGGTTATTGTGTTGAAGGTTCTGAGAGAAGAGTAATTGCATTCGTATTTTTTACCCCATGAGAGAGAAAGATAGAAGAAGACTGTTTCTGTTCCAATTTAATCAAAACTTTATGATAAAATAAATACAGTGAACAATGCAATAAACAGAAGTACTACTACTATACATTAGAGAAAATAATAATAATAATAATAATAATATATGATATTACCCTTTCAGAGGAAGAAACTGGAGAGTGAGAGAGAAAAAGCGTGTCACTGTGTCCCTTTCCTTCCTCACAAGTCCAAACAAATTTCTGGGCCAATCTTTCCATTTTTTTCTTCTTTTTCATAATTTCACACCTTCCACTTTCTTCTTCTTGACTTTCATAAATTAAAACAAAATTATTTAAAAAATATTTTTTTTTTTTTTGGAAGGACGAACACGGTTTCTTGCGTGGAACATGGGTTTCATCGTGAAATGCCAAATGGCCTAATAAAGCTATTTTGTAATACCATACCATAGATTAAATTAAATAGTGAATTTAAGAAAATACGACGTGGACCCCACTCTCCGACGTGGCGGGTCTTTATATCGCATTCAGAGGCACCTAATAATGGGTTTGTCAGTAACAGGGTATAGGATTTTTGGGCTTCTATTTATGGGCCCACGTGTGCCACGTGGATGAACGTTGTTGGGTTTGAAAAAGTAGGTAGGGCTACTACACTTTGCTACATCAACGTACATGAGCCTAAGTTTATTATTTTATTAAATTTATTTATCTAATATAGGACAAACCACACGTTGAAACTGTCAATTGAAACTACCCTTAGGCCATAGGTTTCAATCCTAAAGTGTTTGAACCGGCAAGTGTATTTTAGGGCGAATTTAATATTGGTTAATGAAAATAAATTTTTTAACATATAAGAATGGATTAATTTGATGTAACATATTTAAATTAAAGTAATTAATGATAAAAATATCATAATTAAGTTCACACAATTTTAATATTGAAGATGAGGATGTTGTGCTTAAATGAAAAAAATTCTTTGACTAATTTTCTGTGAACGATAACAATATTCTTTTACAACTTTTCCAACATTTCGATTAATGGGCGGATGGTTTCTTCCCGTGTCTGACAATAATTATTTCTCACTTGGTGTTAAATTATTTGACTTATTGTAATAACAATTTATTATGATAAAATAAAAAATAAAGGTTTAAATAGAAAATATAGTTATTCACAAAGATTGACATTATAAATTAGGAAAAAAATTATTAAAAGGAAACATAATAACAAAAGAATTTGAACTCGTGCTAGTGAAACAAATGTTAGGGTTATCTGTGCATCCTTAATTATATATACAATTGATAAATTTTTGTGTGTTTTAAGAATAGTCTTGTAATATTAAAATAAATATTTGAGGAAACTAGATAAACAATTGAACTTTATGGCTAATATGTGCATACTTGCCCAGCAAGAATTATTTTATTAGAAAAAACAATTATTCAATAATATTAAGAATATATATATATATATATATATATATATATATATATGTATGTATGTATATATATATATATATATATGTATGTATATATATATATATGTGTGTGTATATGTGTATACGGTTAATCTTTTTGAATTTTTTTTCCTTAAAAAGAAAATATCTGTGAAACACTTTTTATAGAAAATAAAGTTTTTTGAAAGCTTATATGACACCCTATTGACGAAGTCTTCTTTTTTAATCCTGTCCCAACCTAAAATGCTAATTTAAAAAAGAATCGTATATTAATTTCCAATTATGAGTGTTTTATGGTCGTATTTGATAAAAAAAAAATGTCACAATTTTAAGTTTATGGTAAATTATATCTGTTTAATGTGAGATCTTAATTTGGTTTTAAATTGTTTATTTTATACAAATAAAAAAATACCAATTTATTTATTGTATTAAATAAAAAAAACTGTTATTGAATAAATACAATGTAGTTAAATGAAATTTTAATATTTTAAAATGATTAAAATATTATTCTTTGAATTTAATTTAAAGTTCAAATTAGAAAAAACAACTTGTGGTAAATTTTCGAATTGTTAACAGATGTATATTTGCTAAGTAGTTTTTCATTTAATAAACGTTATATACACATACATACACACGTATTAACATTGGTAAATTATATTCAAATGAATTACACTCATATTGTAAAATGTAACCATCTTATGAATGTCAAAGGAGACAATTTAAATAGAATAAAAATATTATTTAATTTAATATATATATATATATATATATATATTTATATATTTATTATAAATTGCTATCTTTTAAAAAAAATTAAAGAAAATATTATGTGTACTTTTCTATTTGGGAAATTAGTATAATATATATTAGGTAAAGTATATTTATTATAAATTTTATCAGTGAACTTTTCCCTTCTTTTCTCAAATTTCATTCCTCTACATTTTTTTTCTTTTGAATTTGACTAAAAAACTTGCTAGTCTTTAGCTATAACAAATTAGGATATTTATTTTTTTCTTTTTAAAATCATCTATAAGATAATCCACACTCATATTCAAGTTACATTTGGCTGTTAGAATGAAAAAGATGTTAAAATAATTTTTTTTCTTTCATAAATTATTTTAAAACAAATGGTGGTTGATGAAATTAAAGATAAATTGTAACAATTATTTCTTTTTATTTGAAACTTTAATTACTTAAGCATCCAAATGGAAGTTCGATCAATAATGGTTAGATGTTCAAAAACTGATGAAAAACTTAAACGAGAGGAGTCAAATCAATTTTCTTATATGTGAAATTGTTTTTTTTTTTTGTAATTTAATAATATTTTATTTAAAATGTATATTATGCAAGATGGATTGGATTGAGTTAAGGTATAAATACAGGTAAAATTGTTTCACATGTGATTTTATTATGTGTCGTTGACTTCGGAATGAAATTGTATTAAATCATTTTTTTATTAAAATAAATTATTATTACATGAATATTGTTAAAAAAATTAATTACTATTTGAAATAGTAATCCAATTTTATTATGTGTTGTGATATCAAATATTGAAAATTATATTTATAAGAGATGTTTAGATTTCTTTGATAATCTGTAATACATTAGAAAGATATGTTTGACACAGTAATTTTGTAATTTTATGGAGTAGTTATAATGAATTTATAGTTTATGGACAGATGTCATAATGGATGAATGTTGGTTTGTGGAGCAGTTGTAATGAATTTATAGTTTGTGAACCATTAGATGTCATAATGGATAAGTGTTGATTTGCAGGGAATATCAGGCATCACACAAGCTGCATATGTGTGTCATAAATGTATAAATAATTCTCATGTCTTTGAAAGTGTAAAACATGTTGAGATAGTTTATGAATTTCATATAATTGTGTGGAGGAAGTTATTATTAATTAAAAAATAGTGTTCTTTTATGAATGATGGACACAGTAGTTTATAAAGATAACAGATAAAGTTTCAAGACTAATAAATTATTCAATTGTATTAGATTAAATAAATTATTATTACATGGATATTGTTCAAAAAATCAATGACTATATGGGATAGTTATGATGTCAACTATTAAAAAATATTATTTATAAGAGATGTCTTTACTTTATTAATAATCCATAATGCAGTAGAAATACATTTTTAACATACTGACCTTGAGGAGTACTTGAAATGAATTTATAGTTTGTGGACCGCTGGATGGATATCATAATGGATGACTGTTGGTTTGCAGGGAATATCAGGCAACACAGACAAATTATGTGTATTATAAATCTTCTTATGATTATCAGAGATATATAAATATTTCTCATGCCTTTAAAAATGCAACCTTTGACAATTAAAAAAAATGTATGTATTGAGATGGTTTATGAATTTCGTATAATTGTGTGGATGAAGTTATTATTGATAAAAAAATTAATGTTATCTTATAAACCATGGACACATACTTTATAAGGATAACAAATGAAATTTCAAGACTGGTAAATTATTAAATTGTATTAAATTAAATTTTTATTAAAAGAAATGATTATTATATGGACACTGTTAAAAAAATTAATGACTATGGGGTAGTAATCTAATCTTATTACTTGTTATAATTGTAACGTCAAATATTGAAAAATATTGTTTATAAAATATGTATTAACTTCATTAATAATCTATAATGCAGTAAAAAGATATATCTGACACACTAACTTTGTAGAGTAGTTGCGATGACTTTATAGTTTGTGGACCACTAAATATTATAATGGATGAGTGTTGGTTTACAGAAAATATCAGACAATACAGACAAATTAGTGTGTCATAAATCTTCTTATTATTATCCGATATGTATAAATATTTCTCATATCTTTGAAAATGTAAAATGAAAAATATATATCTATTGAAATAATTTATGGATTTCATATAAATGTGTGGATAAAGTTATCATCAATTAAAAAATAGTATTATCTTATAAATGATAGGCACATCCTTTATAAAATAACAAATGAAGTTTCAAGATTGAAAAAATATTCAAAACCTACGTGCAAATTTTATTGATCATATTCTAATTTAAAGAACAATAAACATAAACATGCATGTATATAGTAGACTAAGTTAAGGTGTCAACATGTCACATATGTGTTTTTTTTTTTCTTAAAAATATAACTATATTTAATGATTGTATTAAGTATTAACATAATTATTTATAAGAGATATATTAATTTCATTAATAATTTAAATAATGTAAAATAATATATTAAACAATAAAAATATAAAATATTTTCATTAAATTTAAGATTTAAGGAAGTACAATTAACTGGATCATTACATGTATTGTGAATTAAGTGTTAGTTTGTAGTAAATATTACTCAACATAAATAATATTTTGATTCCTTAAATATTTGTTATATATATATATATATATAAGAAAAAGTGGATATGTATATATAATTGCTTATGCCTTTCGAGAAAAAGAAAAAACATATTTTTGAGTACTTCATATGGATAATAAATTATTATCAACTTATATGAATAAAATTTTGTTATCTTATGAATGCTAAACCATACTTCATAAGAAAATAAATGAAGTTACCAAACCAAGAAATTATTCAAAACTCACTTACATGTTTTATTTATCACGTTTTAATTTAAAATGTATAATTATATCTTGCTATTGTAAATATCCTATATATTTTGGACAATAAGGCATGTAATATATATGTATGTGTGGACGTGTGAAAAGTTGAATTTTTTAATATTTTATCTTTTGTTAATTAATGCTTAATTAATCCATTATAACATTAATCCATTATAACGATAACTTTATGAAGTAGTTGTAATGAATTTATAGTTTGTGATTATATGTCATAATGGATAAGTGTTGATTTGCAAGGAAATATCAGGCATCACAGATAAGTTATGTATGTGTGTCATAAATGTATAAATAATTTTCATGTCTTTGAACGTATAAAACATGTATATTGAGATGGTTTATGAATTTCATATAATTGTGTGGACGAAATTATTATTAATTAAAAAACAGTGTCCTTTTATGAATGATGGACACATATTTTATAAAGACAACAGATGATGTTTGAAGACTGATAAATTATTTAATTGTATTAAATTAATTTTTTAATTAAATAAATTATTATTATTATATGGATATTGTTCAAAAAATTAATGACTATTTTAGGATAGTTGTGGTGTCAAATATTAAAAAATATTATTTATAAGATATGTCTTGACTTTATTAATAATTCATAATGTAGTAGAAAGACATGTCTAACACAGTAGTTGTAATGAATTTATAATTTGTTGACCACTGAAAATCATCATAATGGATAAGTGTTTGGTTTGTAGGGAATATCAGGCAATACAAACAAGTTGTGTGTTATAAATCTTCTTATAATTATGATTATTAGAGATGTATAAATATTTCTCATGCCATTGAAAATGCAAGAAAAAGAAAATATATCCATTGAGATAGTTTATGAATTTCGTATAATTGTGTGGATGAAGTTATTATTGATAAAAAAATAATGTTATTTATAAACCATGTAATTTATAAATATAACAAATAAAGTTTCAAGACTGATAAATTATTCAATTGTATTAAATTAATTT
>Ga0099825_1001350_pt1 | contig 31047 bp, 20 predicted proteins | sample SiratroredBW_FD_76838 | JGI IMG/M metagenome (GOLD analysis project Ga0099825, IMG submission 76838) | Root nodule microbial communities of legume samples collected from California, USA - Siratro red BW | ecosystem: Host-associated > Plants > Roots > Nodule | place: USA: California | collected...
TTCGGTTCGGTTCTGATAGTTTTTTTTTTTTTTTTTTCTCTCGCTCAACTATTTCGGTGTAGTGCATTTACTTTCACATTCTGATTTTCAGGATGCAAATTGTGGCAACACGCTGTTGATCTCTCTTCAAGGCCTCGTCGACGATGGATTGTTGGAAACACACGAGCTTCCTCAACCGATGTGAGTCCTGTAGTTTTTCAGTTTTGTTTCTTCTAGTTTCTTTTTCTCAACTGTTTGTTAAATGAATGCAGTGATGCAGAGCGCGTCAATTTTTCACTCGTTGCTGACCTTAAGGATCCTCTGATAACCAAAGTAAGGTGTTTACAGCTTTGTTATTGCTAGGATTGTTCCTCACCTCATCCATCTACCTTTTTTATTTTTTTTGTGACTCTTCCTTTGTTTTATAGGCATCTTTATGTGTCTGGTGTTTTATATTGATTTTCCTCTTTTTGAAATTCCATATGTAGGCTGCAGAGAGGCTCATTTCAAGTGAAGGAGAACTCAAAACGGAATTCGAGAATTTCCGAAGGGACCCTGACATATCAAGTGAGACACTCATTTTTTTCTATTCTTATGTAATTGCATTGATGTCTTTTAGCTTCTGTGCCTTTGAAATAGTAATTTGATCAAAAAATTATTTTGATTGTTCTTATACCTGTTTTCTTCCCACAGCTTTGGTGGATTTTGTCCTCTTATTCGCGCTAAATAAAATCTTGAAGTTTGTTGTGATCGCAAATTCCAATTAAACAACTGCAACAAGATAATCAGTTCAAGCTAGATAAAAATTAAATATATGAATACTTATGGACGTTTATTATGGATGGTTGCAGCATGTAGACAACTTAATAATTTTAGGATTAAATGTTATAGAAGTACGAAGGAAAGAAACATTAGGATTTGTGGTGGTAATAAGTAAAATACTGAGTAGACAGAGGACTTGAACATTGAGAAGTTTCTTATGGGTTTGAAGATACATGCATCTTTCTTGATGTTACTTATGTATCAGTTTGCAAGACTTACCTTGGAAAGTTTTTCAAAAATCATTAGAGAAATTTCTTTCTTTTGTAAGGTTGTAAGTAATATCTTCGCAATGCTGTAGGCTGGCTTGAAGATGCAGCGTATTTTGCTGCAATTGATGACAGTTTAAACACATTCAGCTGGTACAATTGGCCTGAACCTTTGAGAAATCGCCATCTTGTAGCTCTAGAAGACATTTACCAGCAGAAACAAGATTTTGTAAGGACATAAATTATCCTTATAGCTCAAATTATTGTCTACTTGTTATCTCTATACTTCTACTTGTAGCCAGAAGGGTTCTTCTTGAATCATTTATACTTTTGCATGCAGATAAATGTATTTATTGCCCAACAGTTCTTGTTTCAAAGGCAGTGGCAGAAAGTCCGCTGCTATGCACAGAGTAAGGGAATCAGCATAATGGGAGACATGCCAATATATGTTGGTTATCATAGCGCAGATGTTTGGGCAAATAAGAAACACTTTTTACTGGTTAGTAGTCCCTAAAGAATGTCTCTGAAGTCTGATATAACCTTTTTAATTTTTTGGAGCAAATTGTACCTTTTTATCATAAAATATCTCTATATTTATGTGGCAGAACCGGAAAGGATTTCCTCTTTTAGTGAGTGGTGTTCCTCCTGATGCATTCAGTGAAACTGGTCAGCTTTGGGGCAGGTTTGAAGTTAATCCCATGATAAATATTTTGTTATACTTATACATCTCAAATTTCCACGTTTTTATTTAATTCTCGTCCTGATTTTTTATCTGCCTCTTCTGTGATTATGGTCAAAAGGCATCTCCTTTGACTTGTTCCAACTCAATTTAGTTCCTTTCACTTTCCATGCTTTAACCAGCTGTGGCTGTATACGACAATATATACTGCTTGATTATTTCTATTATAAAGGGATAGGAACTAACTCAAACCCAAAGTTAGCTCAAAGGGAGAGGATTGCCTAGGTCCTATATCAAGCATTTTGGCCATATTTCTAGTCAATGTAGGATATTTTAACAATCTCTAGACCCTGTCTCAGCCTTTTTCTCCTTGGTATTTTCTTTTTCTTTATCGTAATAACTACTATCATGTTATACTGTAGTACATTTAGTAGTTTTCCTGTCCCGTATAGATTACTGATTTCTCATATTTTATATTGTCAACTTTTAATGAAAAAGCCCCCTATATGATTGGAAGGCCATGGAGAAAGATGGATACTCATGGTGGATACGTCGCATACGACGAGCACAAAATCTATTTGATGAATTTAGGATAGACCACTTTAGAGGATTTGCTGGATATTGGGCTGTTCCCACTGGTATGTATACACTGAACAATAAGCTTATCTCACTTGCTTGGTGTGTTGTTCTAAAATGTGTGTGGTCTACAAATGTGCAGAAGCAAAAGTAGCTATGCTTGGAAAGTGGAAGGTCAGAACCTCTCATGTTGTTCTTTCTTTAATCTATTTGGTCAAACTATAATCCGCTTCATATCATTTAAATGATAGGTAGGGCCTGGAATGTCATTGTTTGACGCCATTTTCAGAGCTGTTGGAAGGATTAATATAATAGCAGAAGACCTGGTATGCATTATTGAAACAAACTCAATAGTGGTTTTAGGTTTAAATATGTTTTTAGTTTCTCAAATTTGAGCTAAGTTTGTTTTTGGTACTCTAAAATGGATCTTTTTAATCCCTGTAATTTGACAAAAAGCTTTGTTTTAGTCCATTTGTTCAAACGGCTTATATCTCAATGTAGTCAAAATAAATACTTTGAAAGGAAAATAAATGTGGTAGAGTATTTGATGGTAAGAATGCAAAATCGAAATAGATTGTCATGTAAACAATTTATAATTGTTAGTTATGTAACAAGCACAAATTTTAACGGTGTTGGGGACTAAAAGACTAAACCAAACATTTTTCAAACTACAAGGACTGACAAAATCAATTTTAAATTTGAGAGACCAAAAACAAACTTATCGCAACTTTGCAGGAATAAAAACATATTTAAACCATGAGATCATTGCATTCATTCATTCCTGACTCTTTCTTAGGGTGCCCATTGTAAAATTTTGGTTTGTGGTTTATGAAAGGGAGTTATCACTGAGGATGTAGTCCAACTAAGGAGATCCATTGGAGCCCCTGGAATGGCTGTTCTCCAGTTTGGTAATGATTGATTTCTAATTTTGTTTACCATGTTCAGTTTCAATGCCCTAAGTAATTCAAAGTGCCAGGATATTTTCTTATCTATTTAACTTTATCCAGGATTTGGAGGCGATGCTAATAACCCTCATTTGCCACATAATCATGAGTGCAATCAAGTTGTCTATACAGGGACTCATGACAATGACACAGTAAGAATTTCTTCAGCCATACATCTATGGTGTTGCATGTCTATCTTATAGAAAGGGCCTGGGTGTATTCTCTGCAGAAATCAGTCAAAGGTTATGATAGGGTAGGGATCTGATATCTTAATTATAAAATCTGGGGAAGAACTATCCAGTATACAAAATAGAACGAACATAGTATTGAACTTTGAGTTTAGCACCTTTTAATGTCCAAAGGCTCTTATTACCTCAAATTAACAAGATGACTCTCTCTCACCCCTTTTTTCTTATTTACATGCAACATGCCTTATTTTTCTAATTATCTCAGCCCCGACTAACTCTCTCATTAATTATTCAACAATATCTAACAGATTGCCAATAAGACAAGATTTTCTATATGGAGAACCCATATTTTATTTGTTGTGGAATGTTTTACCTATTGAAATTGATGCATGCCTCTGACATTTAGAACTTCAGACATCTTAGTTGCTTTGTTTGTATACTTTTGTCATGTCTTAAAAAATACTACCTGTCAATGCTAAAAGCCTTGACAAGAATTGCCTTTCTGCAACAGATCAGAGGCTGGTGGGAAGCCTTGAACCAAGAAGAGAAATCCAATGTAGGTTTGGTTGTCTTTGTGAAGTAATGAAATGTTTTTTTAACTAAGTTGTGTGAGAGTTCATCTCCCTCTTCATTTTCATATTTCAGGCACTAAGTTATCTTTCATTAAATGAGGGAGATGACATTTCTTGGGGTCTAATCAAGAGAGCATTGGGTTCTGTTTCTCAAACAGCAATAATACCTATGCAAGATGTTCTTGGATTGGGTAGTTCTGCCAGGATGAATATTCCCGCAACTCAGGTAAAATGTTATGCATGATGTTCATTTGTTCTGGCAACATTTTGGTTTATTCAACCTGAACAAAGAAAATAAAAATGTTAGATGACTTGTAACATCTGGAAAAGTTTAGACAACCCACTCCCCCCCTCACAAAATTAATAAATAAAATCGTGACGTTCGTTGATCCCCTGACTAATGCAGTTTGGAAACTGGGGTTGGAGAATTGCTAGTTCGGTGAGCTTTGATAGCTTGGAGAGAGAGGCAGACAGACTCAGAGAAATGCTTTCAATGTATGGCCGGCTTTGAATAGGAAATTCCTTTGAGTTTAAAGTTGAAGAGTTTTCTTTTAAACGGAAGCTTAAGTTAAGTGGAACATGCTACAGTTTGCATGATGTTGATAAATGAAAACTGGGGTGCTTGTTTTAGGGTCAAGTAATTTGAGAAGGCTGGATGCTTCAATGGAAATTTTGTAAAAATGATAATGCCGAGTTCTTACATCTTGTAATGCTATGTAACATGCTTGTTTAAATACGAAAAAGGTGGCATGTTATATTATATCGATTACCATATCATAGAAATGTTTAACAAAAAATATCTGAGAAGATTTGAATGTCATAATGTGAATGTAACGCAGGAGTACAATCGCCAATATTTTTGCATATGCACTCTTTAGTGTTGGAAGTGCTTGCTTGGTTTCTTCGTGGTGGTTGCATCGATAATTGCATTCATCCTAATCAAATCACTTTTGACTCAAATTTGGGATGTTTGGTTTCTATAAACCAAAATCTAGCTGGTAAAAACTACGTTGTGCGTTAAGTAACCTGTTGTAGCTTTTGCTTCCATCCAGAATCAATTTGCCCTTTTGCTGGATGCGGTTTCTCTATTTTTCTCTCGCTTGTCATTTATTTTCTGCTTGTTGCATCTAGTCTTCGTGCTTTCTTGCTGGATTCTCATTTGCTCTGTGAACTATTTGATGCATTCTTCTTCTCTTACTCTTCCTGTCTGTTGTTCTCAATAACTATTCTCTTTTATTTTTTGGGGCACATCCTTTTGTGGCTTAGGTATTTAATTTGAATGTTGAGCCACCTTCATGGAGGGTGAATCTTATTTTGTTCTTCAATTGACTTCAATTTTTCCTTTGTGGATATAGAATTTCTTAATTCCGTATCCAATAGGGATAAGTAGTGAAGTTTGTTTGATATACATAGCCTAACAATAGCGAAGTGAGCAATTTGAATAGCTAATATCCACATTCTGTTTCAGTACTTCAAGTTTTTGCTATATACATTTTGATTTGGTACTTGGACACTTAGCTAAAGAAATTTTCTCTCACAAGCTTTTATGTTATCATCATGTTTCATGTCTATCTTACTGTTGTTTTAGATGATGTGAAGATCTTACCTGTTGGAGGACTTTCAGTATTCAACATTGCGTTAAGGCTAGATGCCTGCAAATATTAGATACTATTTGGTTTATAGTATGATCAATATTGGATTTATAGTATTATCTTCCTGCTGTTTGAATTTTAAAATGGTGTCAAGATTTTTCTCTGTCAGCTGTTGGACCTCTTCACTTGCATCCTACAATCATTATGGGAACCTGCAACTGGAGACAAGACCTTAAATGTCTTTTGTTGACTTCTCCATAATCACTTTTATGACTTATTATGACTTTTAGGTGAGAAGAAAAATGAAATCAATTTCTCTATTACTTAAAATTAGTTCAAATAGAAACTAATTTATAGAAACAGTCATTTTAAACTTCTTTAGAATTTGATTTTTAACTCGTATATATTGATTTCAATTTCTTATTTTTTTCTCTTTTAGAAATTGAAGTGTTTGTCTTTGCTCTTTTAGAAATAGAAGTGTTTTTGGAAAAATTTTAAACAGATCCTTAGCCTGTTAGGCATTGTTGCCTTTACTGCGAAGCTATAGAATTTTAGATTTTAAACTCTTTTATGACCATAGGACAACCAGAGGCCTAATAGCTTGTAAACTCACTTTTTTTTCTGTCAAAGTTGCCCAAGTTCAAATGAACTTGACAAATGTGAGTGAGCTCTTAAGAAATAAGATTCCATTCCCTAGTTAAAATGTGGTTTTCAATTGATGTTTACACACTTTAATGGTTTACAAGACCACATTCTCGGGGAAAATGAACCTCATAGAAGATGAGACAAATTTTTGGCGTGCCCGGGTATTTTTTGCTCCTTTCAAATACTTGTTACCTTGTTACTGATTCTGGTGTTTTATATTATTATGTATAGTGTCTATCCAGTTCTCCTACTCTTTAACTGTTTGGGATTTCCTTTGTAGTAAAGTCAAGCCAGTGATAACTATTTTGAAGGATTCACTGTTTTCTCATATCAATTGCATCCAGGCAAAAATCACCCTGCTAATGAATTATCACGGCCTTTATGCCTATCTGCTCATAAAGTTGGTATATGTCATATTACATGTTGGGAACATGTTTGCAGCTTGAAGCTATCCAAATTTCTGGTGATTTCAACTTTGCTATTCATTATCTTGTAACTAGACTAGATATATCATTCTGGTTCTTTGAATGAACGAAAAGAATCAAGTTGAAAAGAATGACAATCAAATCAGACTGAAATCCATCACACAAGAAAATGTCAAATGGTTTTGAAAGTGCTAATTTATAAGTTTTCAGGCTTCTTATAAATTAATTTGTCTAACAACTTAAAAGAAGAGAGGAAAGCATTTAAATAATTAGTAGGAGTGTCTGAGCCCAACTCCAGTTCCAGTTAATCATGGGACATTGCATTTTGCACCCTCATGTTTTTAAACCTGCACCTCCCTAAAGGGGTGAAATGACAAATCTATCCTGTTCATCATAATATATCATTCGAAATCTAATAATGCATTATGCATTGCTACAATATATTTCCGGATCTAAAAATATATTTCAGAAATTCTGAAAATACATTAAAATGTAGACAAGTTCTTCCTGCACCCTAATAAAAAAATTTCATACCGCAAATGCCCTTGTATGACAACCGGATGGAAGTGTCATCCGGTTGTCATTTGAAACAAATTGACAACCGGATGGCACCCCCATCCGGTTGTTAATTTTTTTTCAAATGACAACCGGATGGGGGTGCTATCCGGTTCTCATTTCCAAATCAAAATGATAACCAGATGAAACCCATCCGGTTCTCATAGTCCAAATCAAAAACAGATTAATTTTTCAATTTGGATTATGAGAATCGGATGGGTTTCATCCAGTTATCATTTTGATTTAGAAATGAGAACCGGATGGCACCCCATCCGGTTGTCATTTGAACAAAAATGTGTTCATCTGATTGTCAATTTTTTTCAAATGACAACCGGATGGAGCTGTCATCCAGTTGTCATATAAAGATAATTGCGGTATGAAATTTTTTTATTAGGGTGCAAGAAAAACCTATTAGGGTACAGGAAGAACTCGTCTAAATTGTACAATATATTGAATGTACAATATAAAAGATATTAATCATTGTGTAATGTATTCTTCCCCAGATAATACATTTTATATTATATTGCATGATTCAAAATGTATTTTTTGATTTAAAAATACATTACAAAATCACAATCTAAAATATATATTTCTAAAAGGTAAAATTAAAAATTTAATTTTATGGAAATGGAGGATTAATATATAGGAGTGTAAAATGCAATGCTAAATCATGGACATTCTTGTATTAAATATAAATAAAAAACCAAGTCTCACCCCTTTCCGTTCTAAAAAAAAAAGAAACAGGGAAGTGGATCTCATGAATGAATCATAGTCAGCCTTAGAGTTAGTTGGGAAGATGACACATTTGAGCAAAATAGAACTAAGAGAAAAATAAAAATAAGTAAATAAGATAAATTGTAGGATTTACTATCTACAGTTCTGGACAAATACTAATTTTAAAAATAATTTGATAACTTAGCTTTGATAATAAGATATATATAAGAAGATATTATCTTTAAAATAAAATAATATCACTTCTAAGTGTGTATAAAGGAGGATGTCATTGGAAAAGATAAAACAAAAAAGGGAAAGAAAAAGAAGTGGAGTAGGTTGCGCAGGAAAGTAACATTCCACAACAACAGAAGTCATGTGGAGACCCTCTCCTTCGGAACAAGAAGTAGAAGCAGAAGCACCGAACCTGATCCCATCCCTCCCAGACGACGTGGCTTTGAACTGCATAGCACGCATCCCGCGCTGCCACCACCCAACCCTATCCCTCGTTTCCAAACCCATCCGCACCCTCCTCTCTACCCCTCTATTCTTCACCACGCGCTGCCTCCTCAACTGCACGCAACCCCTCCTCTACCTCACTATCCGCACGCGCGCCTCCTCCCTCCAGTGGTTCACGCTCCACCGCATAGTCCCTAGTCCCCTCCTAGCGCCCCTACCCCCTATTCCGTCCCCCGCCGTCGGCTCCGCCTACGCTGTCATCGGCTCCACCATCTACGTTCTTGGCGGCTCCATCAACGACGTCCCCTCCCCCCATGTCTGGCTCCTCGACTGCCGCTTCCACCGCTGGCTTCCGGGCCCAACCATGCGCGTCGCCCGAGAGTTTGCTGCCGCCGGGGTCATCGGGGGAAAGATCTATGTCCTCGGCGGCTGCGTCGCCGACACGTGGGCCCGCTCCGCCAATTGGGCGGAGGTCCTGGACCCCGACGTTGGGCGCTGGGAGAGGGTGACCAGCCCCTCCGAGGTCCGGGAGAAGTGGATGCACGCCAGCGCGGTCGTCGGCGACAAGGTATACGCGATGGCGGACCGTGGCGGCATCGCGTACGAGCCGCGCAGCGGATCGTGGGAGAGCGTAGGGGGAGAATTGGATCTCGGGTGGAGAGGTAGGGCGTGCGTGGTGGAGGGTATTCTGTACTGCTACGACTATTTGGGAAAAATCAAAGGTTTCGATGTGGGGCGTGGGGTGTGGGAGGAGTTGAAGGGGTTGGAGAAGGGTTTGCCTAGGTTTCTATGCGGGGCCACCATGGCTGAGTTGGGTGGGAAATTGTGTGTGGTGTGGGAGAGCCAAGGGAATGGGAAAGAAATGGAAATTTGGTGTGCTGAGATTGGAGTGAAGAAGAATCCAGATGGGGAATTGTGGGGTGAACTTGGTTGGTTTGGGAAGGTTCTCTCTGTTCCCAAAGGCTCCTCTGTTGTGCATTGTTCTTCTGTTGCCTTGTGACCTTACTGTTGTAAGCATTCTTCAACTTTACTTTGAATTGCTGCCATTTGATCTCTTATAAGTTCATTTCGAGTTTGGTTTGGTGGCATTTATAGCTCCAGTGTTTGTGTCATTGTATATGAAGTTGTGAATAAATTAACTGGAGCTGCTCAAGCTGCAAGTAAGTTTACTGATGTACAAGTATCTCCGCAACTTTGAATTTCATATGCTGGATTTGAGAAGGCAATACTTGTTGCATAACATGGCATTCATTTGCCAGTTATTTTGGTAATCGCAGGAAATGTATAATGTATATCTATACCTGTTTATTGTATCAATAAAATATTTCCTTTCAGTTTTGTACAGTCGGTTTCTTTAGCAAGTGAATTTTACTTCAGATTTGGCAAAAGATTGTGTGAGTAAGTAGAATAGCTGGTTTAATTTAAACCAACCAGGTCCTAGAATACCTACCGTCTAGCAGCGTTTCTTTAGGAACATTTGTACTCTGGCTGGAACCCAAATTCATATATTCACAATATTTGTCCAAAAAGTTCAATATTCTTGTGAATAGGAGTTTAGCATAATTCTTGTCAAAATGTGCTTACACAAATCATGCGTAAACACTAAATATGTTGTGCATCTTGATGGTGTATGCATTATTCTTTTTTCCAAACAAAAAGATACAGCTAATTACCATGCTATAATTATAATATGAAGAGGAAAATATGCTCAACTAATACACAGGGACAAATAAGTATCAGTGAAGCATAGTGTGGATACTCTTGGGGACGTTAGTTTGTCAAGAGCGAATTAAAATGAAACTCAAAAGAAGATAAAAAGGAAGTGGCAGACCTCCAGTGCCATCTCTGGACAAAAGAACACAACACAATAATAAGTGGATGTTGTTTAGAATGTTGATGATGAACTAACAGGACCCTATTGACTTAGAGCTTAACAGAAAGCTGAAAAATAAAGCAATCTAATATTTTATGTTTTGCCTGAACAATCTATAAATACTGAGTTTAAAGACTAAATTCATTTTCATGAATTATGTTATGAGATTTTACTCTATATATAAATTTCACTATGTCTTATATATTTTTAAGATTTTTTTTATAAGTTTTGTTTTATTGCAAAAGTTTTATAAAAGCTATTGTTCTTACCGTGGTTGTGGAGAGGCTTTGAGGAAGGGGAGCTTTGCTTAATTGAATCCTTCAAAAGATGGTTGTCCATCTTTTTGTAATCATCAAGTGGAGGTCTACTTTTTTTTTTTTTTAATCGTGGAGGTCTATTTGTAAAAGATTATTTAATATTAAAGAGATTGAGTAGATTCTTTAATGTTAAAGAGATTTTTTGAGTACTTCGTGGAGGATAAAGTTATATTTATATGCCTAGGTTAATATCCAGATATGAGTTGTTACTAGGTATGGATGATTTAGTCTGTTATAATAAAATCAGTTTTACATCTCAATTTGATATTTATAATAAAATCAGTTTTACATCTCAATTCAAATTGTTTGGATTAGCGTGTGATTTTACCTGTGATTCTCACAAGCGGATAATCTCAACCCTGTATATTTCGGTACCAGACAGTATACAATGAACTTAACAGTTGAAAGTCACTTAGATGGAAAATTGTTTTCACAACTGTTTACGTTAAGGTTGAATAATTAGTTGAGGCCGTCTTTTCGTGGCTAGTTTTAAGTCAAACTTTGTGACCATTCCTAGAGTCGAGCATTCGAGCTTAGTATAGTTTCTTCATTCATTATACAAATCTCTATACGCATTAGTAAGGTGAAGTGTTTTTAAATGTTTCACCTATCCTTTGCACTATTAAAAACCCTTCATTTCATTGGCACCTCCCCTCATTTTGTTGACGGTACCATCAATTCTCGTGCAAGCATTTTCATGTGTTATTTTTCACTTCATTTACTTATTTCGTTTAGGTACGCTTTTAATAGGTTCTTTTTTTTTATTCCTCCAACGGAGACATCTTTGAGTTGTATTCTCTCGTTCTGGATTCACTAGAGGAACTATCTTCTTCATCCCTTAATAATAATGTTGTGGTTGTTTTTGTAGCACCAGAAGATAAGAGACCTATCATTGTCCTATCTGGAAACATAAAGCTTATTCCCAATAAGTGTTGGAAACATCAGAACCAAATTTGGCCAAGAAAAGAAAAGATAGGTTTCCCCATATTGCAGATTCCAAGTACTTTGGGGTATTACGGGAGTTGTCACCTATCTATCACTTCGAGTTTACCACAAGAGAATTGGTTGAGGAATTTGTATACTCTTTTAACATATGTTCCAACTTAATGGTCGAGTTAATCTCAGTGGAAAGCTTGTGATGATGATTCAAACATAATTTATATAAAACCATTACCAAGCTATGGGGACTTTACCTTTGTATACGAGTTCTTCTTCAAAGAACTTGATGTATTATTTCTGTTCTCCTTTTTCGAAAGTAGAATGTCTACTTGACGCTTAGCTAACTCCACCCAAATAATCAGACCTTTTTAAAGGCCTTTCAAGTACTTTGTCATCACCCTCATAAAAGTTCTATTATCAATAAATTTATGTAATTTTATTAATTGAAGCATGATTCTAAGGTTGCTTGGGTTTCATTGAATGAAGCTCAACATGCTTCTCTCTTTACCATCACTTCTTTTAAAAAATTCAAAAGAAAATTCTTTAAGTTGAAATGTTTGCCCCGTGACCGTTATAAACACCTTTTCTTTTGCCTAAATCATACACCTAAATTTCTTTTATAATGGCAAAGGTCGAACAAGTTTAAGTTTAGGATCGAGTATCTTTTTATAGTCCAGGATAAAATAGATATAGAAACCATTCAAAATCCTTCCTTACTTTATAAGTTCTAAAGGTCTCCTCGACGTGTCCTTTGCCAACGACTCTTTCTTTGTTTTTAGGTAAGGTTTACTTTTCACATTTTGTTAAATGTCATGTTATTATAGCTTCTAATTCCCTTTTTTGTGTAGATATAATGGATAAGGACTTTGATTACAATAAACTTCGTGCCAACGTTGGAGCTCCTCCAGTAAAGAACAACATTCTTGCTAACTTCCAAAACCATCCAAGAAGAAGAGAGTCATAGCAAAAGGAGTTGAGACTTCATCGGCCATTGTTTCAAAAATAATTCTACCAACTACATTAGACAAGGCTTCTTAATTATCCAATCAAACCACAAGAGTAAAGGTTATTCCAAACACAGCTCGACCTCCCCCACTTCGTATGGACGACCTAGCTTGCTCGAGTTGATAATTTGAGGAAAAGAAGGTCCTTTAACCCAAGTAGATCATGCTACAACAACTTCCAACTCTAACTCTTTGTGACATAAACATGAAGGCCAACCAAGTTACGGTTGGTGGCAGCAGAGGCTTCCCTAGTTTATATGATGCCATCAGCTTGATTTTGCCAAGATAATGTTGGCAAGATACATGACAATCATCCACTATTGGAAAGGGACTACTGTTGAAAATGTTAAGATGATTGCCAAGATCCAAGAGTTGTAGTGTAAGAATCAAGAGTTGTTGAAAGAAAAAGTCAAGTCAAAGCTTGCTCTTTCGACTCAAGATCAAAGTAAAATCAAGAGTCTTGAAGCTATAGTTGGGCTGCTGAAGGTCAAGTTTGGTACAATGTTCAACATTCAACTTGAAGGTGCACGAGTGCTCACATGCAAGGAATAAATTCATAGATGATCTAAAGATTTTTTGTGACACTACAATAGAAAAGATGGATAAATAGATAAAATTGTAAATGTCAATTGTATTTCTTCTTCTTTCACCTTAATTTACCAAAACAACACTTTGTACCTTTCACGTCTTTCTTTCCTCATAAATCATCGGAGATTAACCAAAACAAACAAAAGGGTAACTCAACCAAAACAAACAAAAAGGTAACTCAAAAATTTAATACACTTGCACCATAAATCAACATAAATCATTTATATAAAAATTTCATTCTATCAACTTAACTGAACATTCAATTTTAAATAAGAAAATGTATATATAATTTGTATCATACATTTACCAAATATTTGGGTGGTAAAGTTGTAATATGCTACTTCAAGAAGATAGCACGTTGCCTTGAGGATGATTTTTATCACATAACAAGTCAATTTTACAACTTTAATAACTTGAGAGAGTGTAGCCAATTTTAAGTGAACTTTGAGTTGGAACAATTAAAAATGGTGGTGAGATAACATGTGAATTAGGTAAATCTAATAATAAATAAAAGTAGTGTACAACGCATCACATTACTCTTAGTTCATTTTAAAGGAAAAATAACAAAAAAATCTATATGATAATAAAAAAATATATAAAAACATGAAATGTATCTAATATTGCATTATCTTAAACACAAAAGAATCAGTTCAAATAAAATTAGATCAAATTTTAGTAAAATCCAAAATCAATTCTATAAAAAAAATTAGTGTGTTGGTTTCGTGTCAAATCTAGTCAAATGTAGATTATGATCACAACTTTTTCACGTCTAATATATGAATCCGAGACTTCAAACGTTTGATCAAACACGAATTCAATCATTTTAGTTTTGTTTATTATAGATTTTCCAGTTTGGTGGATTTGAGTTGTGAGCATCCTTTGTCTTGCAAACTCTGCCAATAAGGCATGCATACTGATATTTCCAGTTCACATTGTAACAAACATCACAAAAGGAAAATTATTGCTTACAAATATTACGCTTAAACACTAAATATTTGCATCTTGATCATGCATGCATTATTTTTCCAAACAAAAGGATACATCACACTGCCATGCTCATATCTAATTTTAATTTGGAGAGAAAATTATGCATGACCAAAACATGCTTGTCTTGAAGATTGTGCTAGAACGTGCTTAACAACCATCGACAGTCATAAGAAAGGCTTTGATTTGTTCTAGCGCCTGAGAAATACATAGGCACAAATAAAATGTAGATATGATTTTAGCTCTGGGAAATGTTAGTTAGTTAAGAGCAAACTAAAATGAAGTTCAGAAGTGACAAACCTCCATTGCAATAGCTGTTGGAGATAAATCTGACGCATCTCTTCGACCTAGTTTTGCTACCATATCTGTACAAAAGAACATAACTCAATAATAGATGGATTATAAGTAGAGTGCAGCTGATAAATGAAAAGTAACCTAGAAATCTGAAAAATAAAGCAATGTGAATTTCCATGCTTTAGCATTTGACAATCTTTAAAGACTAACTATCCAAAACTCAAGACGGAAATAATTAAATTGGAGAAGTAATGGAAAATGTCAGGTCAAGAGACCGACAACTAAGGCTATGGTTTGAAGAAGACTAAGATTCCACTAATCTCAGGATGCTCAACCTACTTTGAATGAGTCAATCTAGTGTGTAATAAAATGTATAGTAACTAAGGTATTTGATTCTCGTAGTCTATGATGTTTGACTAGGGTTACACTAGTGTTAGAGGAGTCTTAATATGATTTTTAATTGGACTCTTTTAAATCCAAAAGAAACCCTAGGCTGATCATGCATGAGAAAAGACGCATACTTTGCACATTTTTCACATGTGAACAAGTATCACTTAGTCCACTCCATACGCCACCATTTTAAATTACAATGGAGGATTCAAATTTAAATTTCTCATTCCTTTTCTCTTGAAGGGCCGGAACACTCATCCTATAAATAGGAGCATTTGTTTTTTTTATTTTCAACTCTGGAATGAGAATGCTAAATTTGTTTCACTTGTTATTGAAGTTTTCTCTAGGATAACCTTTCATTTTTTACACTTCCGACACCTTTTTCTTTCATTTTTGACACTTTCTACATCTTTTTCTTGAGAGTTGACTGAATCTCTGTATAGGAGAACCTATCCTACATTCTTCTTCACTCAAACACTTTCTTTCCTCTAAACTTCCGCCGCTCCTACTTCATTCACCGATTGGAGATTGCATCTCCTTCAAAGAAATCCATCAAGTAGTTAACTCAAGAGTTTATAAATAGTAATTCCCCTCCATGCTGTATTCACAATTATTCTGGACAGAATCATTATTCTTAATTTCTTATTTAAAAAATGAAATAACAATGGCACACATACTTTCCAAGGAGACTCGAGCATTGGCATTTGCATATGCTTCACTTCTTTCTTCTAAAAGGGCGGACAAACGCATGAAAGTCTGCAGGTGAATTCCAGAATGTAAAACACTAAATAGTGGAAAAAATATTTTTGATTCTATTACCCTACTTAGGTCGCTCCTCTAACTTTCTAAGATTCTTAATAATTTCTCTTACATTTTTCAAAAGACAAAAGAAAAAAAAAAAAAAAAAACTACTCCCATGGAAGAGGAATCATTTACCTTTGTGTATGCATCTCCCGGTTCATTGTGTAGAAGTGGGCGAGAATCAGTTCCTACAGCTGTTATTCTCTGAGCCAATGCTTCTACAGGTACATCTAACCAAACACTAATTCCGTGGTGCATATATTTCCTGGCAATCCATATATAAGTATGTGTGAAGCTCAATTGAGAAGAGTTAATGCAAAAAGAAGAGGTAAAACTTTGCTCATTGGTATGTTAATTACTGTACCAATTAATGGGCCTCACAACAGCACCTCCACCAGTAGAAATAACATGTCTATGCATCATTGACAGCTTCCGCAATATCTCAGTCTGCAAAAGGTTAAATAAGCACCAAAAAAAATAGTTAATGAGATTGAGATAGTTGCACCTGGAGGAAAAACAGAACAATTCAATACACTCCTTTAATTGACCTCCTTGGTACGAAAAAATGTCTCTCCATAGTGCTTGAATATATCAGCTACAGATGTTCCATCAACCTCCTCCTCCACCAATGCATCACTGCTCCCATAAATGCAAAAAAGAAAAGCTCTAGTTGAAACTTTAATGTGCGCATGAAATATAATATTTCAATTGTGATACGCAAACACAATACATCAGGAATATTTTATACCAAAGATAGATCCAACTTTATCCTATTCATACAATATCAGTCTGCTATAATCATCAATTGGATATTCAATTGTTGGATGCTTCAGTTACCTTCAATACTGTATTTTTAACTTTGAAAAGAACATAGAAGGAGCAATTAACACGCTTACCTATCAAAAAACGCATAAGAAAGTGCTTGTGACAATATCTTCCCAACAGTTGTCTTCCCAGAGCCCATCATTCCTGCATCTCAAATTCAGAATATTTTGTACTTGAAATGTAATTAAGCACAAGTAGTTCTGCCAAGAGACTGACCAACAAGATATATTGAGCGCCCACTTAAATATGGCTCGATCTCTTGTGATTCACTCTGCAATTTTATGGATGCTCAGACAAGCAACAACTGAGCTAAGATAACCATGTCTAGATGGTGTAGCATCATTACACTAAAAGGCCTTAAATCAATTAAAAGTGATACCTTCAAAATCAACTTTTCATCAACAGGAGCATGAAATGTTTCGGATTCCAATGTCCACGCTACAGGAGTAAACATTTGAAAAATTATGTTACCACTCAAAATAGGGAACACTTGTTAATAATATCATCTACAAACATGATACAGGTCAAACACATGCTTTTCAGTAGTAATTCAAATTTTGGTTTGCAAAATGACCAATTCAAAGTATAGAATTCCTTTCTGTAGTTAGTCACACTAATTAATGTTAAAATAAAAAAGAGCAAGAGTGCAATCGTCATTTGAAACCGTAATATATTAATTAACTTTGATTTGTGTAAAATGACACAAATCAGATTTTATTATTATACAATACAAAACAGATACATAGATAGTCAAGGTGTGAATAGTTTCCACAACAACCTGGAACATTGTCATGCGAACATGCAACCACCAAAGATTTTTGCCTTCGCTGTATCCTCGTTGAAGGTCTTGCTGGCTGAAACGCTGACGAAACAAAAATCTGTTTCTTAAACCCACCAAACATTCTAAGAGAGTCATTTGGCCCTGTTCTCTCAAGCTTCGTGGAATGCATCATAGCTGAAAATTGAAAGGCTTGAACCGCTTTAGCTTCCATGGCGCTTCAGCTTGAAACTGTGGAGTTTGGAAATAAACTAGTCAATGATCGTAGAACATAAAAACGGTGTCGGCCGCTAGTACAACGAAGAACCACTTTTTCTATTGGTAACTATTACACAACCACTTTAAAATTCATGTGTGCATGATTCCAAGTTTCCAAGGGATAAAAAATATGGAGCTAAGAAGACAAACATAATTGATAAAATAGAGTCAGTGAACCTCCAATGAATGGTAATCAATTAAATACACATGGATTACAAGATTCTATACCATAGTAATAATTTCTCTTGTTCTTATAACCTTCATAAATATTTACCAGAAAAAGTTATAAGATATAAGAGCATATTCACTTTGAAAGTGGAGGTAACGGAGGGCATTCATGACCTAACGTCATTTTATTTGAATTTAAGTAATAGTTTCGAGTTAAAATTTTAAGTTTTTTTTATTAGAGTTGTGGGATTGGAACTTCGTCCTTGGACTTGAGAGCTGAACTTAATTGTTGAAATTATAGATAATGGAGAGACTTAAATTTTAAATTATAAAAATAAATTTAATTTTTCAATAAATTAATGAAATAACAAAGAATGTAATAAATTTATTTAAACATAGCTAATATCTTTAAATATAATCAAAAGAATATATAGAAAAAAAGAGAGTAAGTGAATAGAAATTTTTGATGTGAAACTTATTTATGATAGCTTAACATATCAATTTTATTATATATATATATATATATATATATATATATATATATATATATATATATATATATATATTGTATCTTTGTTTCATTTCATGATTTTTTTTTTCTCTTTTACTTCTTATTTCATTAATAAATGCAGAAAATGTCTATAATGACCATTAAAAAGGGTGTTGATATGAAAATTACTCCAAACTATATGGACTATAATAAGAATGTTGAAATATGAAATGCACAAGTTTGGTAAAGAAAATAAGGGTGTCATTTTCAACAAAGTGTAGTTCTATAAAAATTATTTGAGGAATTCAACCATTGATATCAGAGGCTTTCCTGTTGATGGTTTGGTACTGGCTAAAAGGTTGATTGCTTTTATGATAGCATGGCAACTCACACCACAAGAGAGTAATTATGCCATGCTCTGTGAGGAGGACTTAATACCCATGTATCTTGAACAAGATCGAAATCAACTTATTTTTGTCATGAATGATCATATATTCAAATAATTTTTTTATAATATTTTGAATTTGATTTGGAGGGTGAGTTGTTTGAAGTGATTAAGCCTGTTAATGAGATTAACAACTTCACTTTACACAAAGCATTTCAAATCTAGTGTTGCATCAAGTGGTACTGTAGGTACTGATGACAATGTTATTATGAATGTTTTGATTCCTTATGTACCACTAGTAGATCATGGAGTTCCTTTATCACAATTTGAAAGATTACTGTTGGGTAGAATGGATGTTATGGCTAACGATAAAAAGGAGCATTACAATTTTGTGTTGCCCGGTTTCAATACTTGAACGATTAGTAAACGTGGTGCACGGATAACTTGTTGATCTTAATTATGGAAAGGATTATTGACAATATATTTTTATTTTATTTTTATCTTTATCGTAGTCTTTATTAATTTGAACATATTTTTTTTTCTACTTCACCCTACTTGATAAAGTCAATATGAAAGAAATAGTTGTGTTTAACTCGTTATGATTCTGTTCGTTATGAGAGAAATAGTTGTATTTAACTCGTTATGATTATGTGAACTCATTAAACTTTATTGCTTATTATTAAATTTAGATATTTGCATGATATGTTTTTCTAACAATATTGGTTTTTAAAGTAACAATGTTGGAGTAAGAGTTGTCAAAAAATAATCTTTAAAAAAATTTATAGATGATTGAGTTTTGAAAAACCTAGTTCTAATGTCTTAGAATATGTAAAATAAATAGTTTTATATTATGATATAAAACTCTTATTGTTGTAAACTTATAACAAATAAAGAACATGAAGGAACGATTATTTCCTTTATATGTATTTAATACATAAGTTCTTTTATCAGTAAAATAGTGACACAAGTCCAATCATCAATTAACTACTATTACGACACTTTTTCCACTTATAGGTTATTCTTATTTATAAAATTTCCAACTCCAACAATCTATTTTAGCTTTTTTTTTTTTTTTATAAACTTGAAAAGTTTGGTTTCTGTAAGAAACTTGGTTTAGTGCGTAACCGACCCAATATGCAAGTTTTAGATGGTTCTTCATAAACTTTAGATTGATGAAAAGATACAAATGAAAGCTTAATAAAAAGATATAAAAGATGCAAGAAATGAAAAAAAAAGTATTAGAGAGCATATCAAACAGGAGCAAAGTATGAAATATAAGTAAAATAATGTAATCAATATTTTACTAAATGTACAGTACATTACCAAGAAGATGCGAAGATTCGATGTAATTTTTGGAGTCTGTTAACATATTCTTTTATATGCTCGAGAAAAAAATAAGCGAAACAAAAATGTCAGTTGCCTTTCTCCAAGATACAAATTGTTTCCTCTACTAAAATCTTTAATATATCAATAATTTCTTTATTATTTTTATTTTAAAATTTATGTATTAAATAATTTATTTTCTCTTTCACACGCAAAAACACAATAAAGATGGATAATTATTTTCTACACAGTATAAATTTTTGTTTTTTTTTTCAATCAATTGCATGTTAATAATTATTTTATTTTTATTCATTAAAATAAGATATTTTGTTGTCATGATATTTATCATTTGAGATGGAATAGTGATATGATTAATTTTAATATTTTAGTTGGAAATATTGTTTTCAATTATTTGGTTTTGTAATAACAAATTAAATGTTGATCGAAAAAAATACAGACATTTTTTAACATTTATAATATTACTTTTTATTATTTATTAAGAAATTTGTTAATATTTATTAAGACTATTTATTAATATTTTATTCAAAATTATATAAAATATTATTAAATGCAAAGTTATATATATATATATATCAATCAGAGAGAACGTTAACATTTTTCATGGATTTGATTGCACTCATCTGTGACCCAATTATATGTATAAGAAAAAAGAAAAATTATTTATTAAGTAAATTTTAAAATAAAAATAATAAAAATATTGTTCGTATATTAAAAATTTGGCAGAAAGTAATTTCTATCTTGTAAGAATCAATTGCCAACAAAATGATTTAGAAAATCTCAACTAAACAAAATTACTTTTACTAATAATTTATATACGTTTTTAATATTTTTTTTTCAACTTACATAATAATATTCATGTTATGTTAAAAAGATATTATATTTATACTTCAGTTTGACATTTTCATAATTTTATAAAATATTATAATTTTTTTTACAAATTATGTTCATTTGTTATCTTTTAGAAAAAAAAGATATTTATTGTTAATAAATTATATTATATGTATATTAGAGAAATTATATCGTCTTATATGAATAAATTTGATAGGTTTATATTTAAAAAGATTATATTTCATTTCACATCGTCATAAATCTGATTTGATAAAATTTGTTGATGTTTCGATGTAAATAAATTTGAATGGACGTTTTGATCCTTGAATTTTTGATTAAATTTTATTCCCCAAAAAAAGAGAATTAGGTACTATTCTTAAACACGTCCAACTATCAACCTATGGCATAAGTTACAGTTACGGTTTATTTAATTATCTGTGTGCACAGTTTATTTTATTTTACCGTGAATTGGGCCAAAAAGAAACCTAGGCCCAAATAATTTACAAGATAGTGATTTTGGGCCTACCCAACCTGTATAAAAAAATGATCATATTTGTTGTTTTGAATTTTGGATTCGAGAATGAAATACTCTACCCTAGGTCCCACAGTAAGCATTGCTGCATATTTGTTCTAGCACCTTCTGCTTCGTTCACCTCTTCTCCGTCGCAACAACACTACGCCGCAGCAATTTTCCGCTGCAGAGTTGTCCAAGTCGATAGCACTTCACTTCTCGCCAGCGTTAATCTGAATCGCTTTTGCGTTGCCTCTGAGGCTTTTATCTTTCTTCCAAAATGGCGACGGTGATGCAGAAAATCAAAGATATCGAAGACGAGGTACCTTTTCGGAGTCTAATAAGGGGAATGATTGTTGACATGCGTTTTATTCATGCGGAATATCAACAATTTAAGTACTTCTGATTTAGCACTTTATATTAATTTAGAAAAAAAAATTGAGATTAGTGTTACTGTGCCGCAGCAGGGTTTTCCTTTTCCTCTTTTTATTTTTACGTTTTTCTTTTTAATTTGATTAAGGATTATGAGTTGTTTTGCTATAAAACTGTTTCTTAGCAACTGTTTGTCCTTCGTTTTTTATTTGCATAGTTGCTACAAATTTTATCCTGTTTTCATTGTTTTTATTTTCGTAATGATTGGGAAATTCTACTTTGCTATTTGCAGATGGCAAGGACCCAAAAAAACAAGGCAACTGCTCATCATTTGGGCTTGCTGAAGGTGAGCAGCTAATTGCATTCGGTTTTAGATAGCATTCTGAAAAAGAAAAAAGAGATCAATTATGTTAATAGCCTGTGTGTGCTGTTTGAATTTTTTTGGTCGAGGATTATATGTATTTTGGGTGTAGTTGTGGTTGATTATCGAAGACAATATACAACCTTAGTTCTTTTTATTTCAAATTTAGAGAAAATGCACGCTCTTTCAAGTACTGAAATATTCGTTTGATCTTGTTTTACTTGGTTGTAAGCATTGGGAAAGGTAGCCGGTTCACGATTATGTGTGCTCTTCATATATTAGAAGTTATAGCGCATTTGATCATGCTATTGACTGAGTTTTTCTCCATATGTAATAAGGATTCTATTTTAATTTTCATACTTACTTATTTCTATCTATATTCATAGTGGAAGTGGTACTTATAATCATGGTAGTTTCTGCTGGTGTGATCTACCTTCTTTGTCTTCACTCTTCATTCATTACAAATTCCTATTTGCTGTGTATACTGATTTCTTCTGAATGTATGGAATCTGATCCTGCTTAATTTTGTTTTTCTTCTTGTTTCTACTCTCAAATGGATCTTTCATATAGATATCTTCTGATGTGACATTGAACGAAAGATGAGTGGTTTCTGTATTCTGCTTATATTTATAATTTATTCCTGATTTTCCCGTTGTTTGACATTTTGAAGTTCCTATTTCCTGTATCCCGTTGTTTTTGTTGAGGATTTTGTTCATTGTTGGCAACTATTTGCTGCCAGGCTAAACTTGCTAAGCTGCGGAGGGAACTCCTCACTCCTTCATCAAAAGGAGGTGGCGGTGCTGGTGAGGGTTTTGATGTTACTAAAAGTGGGGATTCAAGAGTTGGTCTTGTGGGCTTCCCTTCGGTTGGAAAATCTACTTTACTTAATAAGTTGACTGGGACATTTTCTGAGGTATGGAGTTATTCCTGTGTTATAAATTTCTTCTTTAATGCGGAGGTATATTATAGTGTTATCTTTTATTTCTGTGTTTTGAAAAGTGACTTTGATTGGATGGAGCCTAAGGAAGTGCAGCCTTTCGAGTTTTGACAAGAATAAGAAAAAGAGAAACCAAATAGAGGATAAAAATATGGTAATAGTGGGAAAAACGCTCTTGAGATATTAACAAGAAATATTATAGCAATTAAACCTTCTTAGGAATAATAATCTTCTTCTATGCCTAGTGAGAAATGTAAGCATAGACCTACCTTTCCATACAAGCTCCACTTTCAAAACAATTTTATTGGCTAGACTGAATGACAATAAGGGGGACTATAAGCAAGTTCAAATGCTTTGTTTTTTCTTTTGGATAACAGAGGTTATGCATTGTGTTCATTAAGTAATCAACCATTGATTTGGTTGTTGTTGGTGGTGGTGGCGGCATGCATAACAATATTCCAAATTATATATAGTTTAGGCTGTATTGAAGATTAAAGATTAAAGATTTTTCTGATGATTTTACTTGTTTGGTTTATAGGTTGCTTCCTATGAGTTTACTACCTTAACTTGCATCCCAGGAGTGATTACATATCGCGGAGCTAAAATCCAGGTATCCTACGGAAGCAAGTTATATGTTAATAAAATTATGACCTTACTATGCACAAGGTGCTTGTTTGAACGAGCTTCTCCATGAACACATCAAGGAAAGAAGATATTTTTCTCTCTTATATGTCCTCCTGGAGAAACTCGTCCATACAAGCTCATGGTATTCTGTTTGTAAGTTGAAAACTGGGGATGCTTAAAGCTAAATTTAGTTGTACCTGTTCTTGTATTTGTTGAGATAAGATTTAATGATATGTGAATGCTGCTGCTCTATATTTGTAGCTTCTGACTATGACCTGCATTTGTCCTCGGCTTTTTAAAGAACACTGGTATATGGGTTTTGGTGAATTTATTTCATCTCTCGTTCTTTTTTTCATATTAGTAAATTGTGTTGGTTGTTGGACCAGCTATCCCTAGACGACTTGAAGAGATAAATGCCTAAAATTGATTAAAGCTTGATCTTCTGTCATTGGGCTGTTTCTGTTGATATTTTTATTCATATATCCAATGGATATATTTGGAATTTTATTTTGACTGGGCTGTAGATTTTTCAAAATTAAAATTTTAAGAATATCTCCTAAGATTCCTTATACTTGGACAATTTAGTCCTGTCTGTTTCTATTGTTAAATAAGGCTTCAAAACATTTTAAAGATGAAGTTTCAATTACTATGCAGAGGTTTTTCTTTAGCTGTTTCTTTTTATAAATAATTTAGGCATTAAAGTGTTATGTGAACTGTGTCCTCTTGTTCAATTTGTAAGTAGTAATTGTTCAATTTTGTGTGGCAGTTGTTGGATCTCCCTGGAATTATTGAGGGTGCTAAGGATGGAAAGGGTAGAGGAAGGCAGGTAAGAAAAACAGTTTGTTTTGGTCATGCTTAAACTACATTTGTTATCATTTGTAACGATGTAATTAAATAGTTTCAATTAACCTAGCTAAAGCATATTTTGTAAGTAAAGTTTGCAGTGTAGTCAAAGTTCCGTCAGAATATCTTTTATCCTTTTCTTTTCAAAGAGAGGAAAGCTCCTCATAATTTTTCTTAAAAAAAGTGTTTCTCTTGGTCTTGTGCCGAATGTGTGTTATTGAGGTGAGATTTGTGGCACATTTAGATAAATTAAGGTTTATGTTCTGTCATAATGGGTCTTTTTGTTTGGGCTAAATATAGTGATAGCTAAAAAGTGATTTATTTTTAAGTGATTCTTATATAAGTAGACATTGATGTATTTGTATATGGTAAAAAAGTTATTTTTTTAAGTTCCTCTCTCTTCTATGCATTTGCTTTTTATGATAAGCAAGTCCAAGTTGCACTTAAGAAAAAGCAGAAAATTGCTTTTTTATGCTTCTGCTTTTTTTAAATAACATGCCCAAACATGTTAAAAATCATAATAAGTGATTATTTTATTAAAAAAGATACTTTTTTCTAAAAAAAAGTTTAAACAAGTTTTGGTAACACACTGATCCACTCTTTGTTTTATGCTACCAAGTTTGTTAGTATTGAATATTTTGATGTACTTGTACAATGAATTTTACATGTATATGATATAACTCTCAAGTTCTTCCTACAAAATATTTCATTTGCAGCAACTAAGGACTATGTTCCCAATGCACCTCTCATTTTCCACACCTCATTCACGCATGCACCAACAAAAACTCATTTTCTATTATACTGTTTGCAAATGCAGGTTATTAGTACTGCAAGGACATGCAATTGCATTTTGATTGTCCTAGATGCAATAAAGCCAATAACTCATAAGCGTCTTATTGAAAAAGAGCTGGAGGGATTTGGTATAAGGTAACATGAGATATTGATTATGTAATGTTTATGTCATGTCACCAATATTCTGGATAAGGCAGGGATCTGCTCTTACAATTTTCCCCCAGTGTGTGCTGCAGCCTATATTTGAATGAATACATCACTTTTTTGCACTATTTTTTTAAAATATATTTCTCAATGTAGCATGATATGTTGATGAACGAAGATTATAGTGGTTAGGCATTTGACCTAATAGCAAGCATTTTTGGCATCATTGATGACAGCAGTTGCACCCATAGGGTCAAAGTAAGTACTGTAATTTGATGTTTTGGTGATCATGTGGTGAAGTATGATTTTGGGAGATAATAATTGAATCTCGTGGAGGCTTGCTTTTTATGGGGTCTTGGTGAGGGTAATTGGCTTTATTATTTCAAATTTCAATAACCTTGTCTGTTTTATTTAGATATTAAACAACAATGTACTATAAATAGGAAAAATAAAAAACGAGGGATGATGAGATTAATCCCTTGTATGTATAGAGCACACATAGAGTTATGCATTTATAAATAGGAAAAATGCAAAAGACATGGGCTAAGCCCATTATATCTAATACTTCCCCTCAAGCTGGTACATATAAATTGCATGCACCAAATCAATTTTAAGTTCCTGTAAAGATTTCGAGATAACTGCTAATTGATCATTTAAATTAACAAACTCACTCTTGATATCTCTAGAAACAGTCTTTTCTCGAATAATTGACGATCAATCTCAATATATTTGGTCCTTACATGAAAGATGAGATTTGAACTAATATGAAGAACAGTACGATTGTCGCATGAGTGTCATTTGAGTAGCCTCTTCAAATTGCAATTCTTTAAGTAACTGTTTAAGCCAAATAAGTTCACAAGTAGTTGAGGTCATAGCTTTATATTTGGTTTTTGCACTAGTGCACTAGATCTTGCCACAACATTTTGTTTCTTGCTCTTCCAAGAGATCAAATTATCACCGATGAAGACACTATTTGAAAGTGGATCTCCTTCTGATCCTGCCCAATCGGCATTTGAACTACATACAACTTTAGAATGATTATTGTGTCCATATAACAAACTTTTCTAGGAGAACCTTTAATGTATTATATTCCAGGAGAACCTTTAATGTACTATAATATATGAATGACCACATTCCAATGATCTAGACATGAAGAATTAATAAATTCTCTCACTGCATTGTCTGCAAAGGAAATGTGAGGACAAGTAAACGGAAGATAGTTCAACATCCCAACTAATCTTATGCACTTCTCAGGATATGAGAGAGGCTCCCCCGGATTAGGTAGGAGTTTGGCATTGAGATCCATGGGTGTGTCAATAGATTTTGAATTCATTTCTTCCAAAATATCCAATGCATACTTAATTTAAGAGATAACAATTCTGTTGTTGGATTGTGCTACCTCAATCCCCAGGAAATATTTGAATCTCTCAAGATCTTTGGTCTGAAAGTGGTAACAAAGGTGTTGCTTTATCTGTAAGATGCCACGGTGATCACTACCTGTAAGAACAATATCGTCAACATGTATTATTAGATAGATACACAACACTCGAGTGACTATAGAAAATAGAATGATCTGCCTAGTTGGGGGTTGTACCAAATTGCTGAACAATAGTGCTAAATTTTCCAAACCAACAAGTCCTAGGAGAATGCTTAAGACCATATAAAGATTTGCAGAGACGATGTATTAATCCAAAAGACTCCTTTTGAGCAACAAAACAAAGGTTGCTCCATATAAATTTCTTCTTGCAAATTTCCATTGCGAAAAATACTTTTGACATCTAGTTGATAAAAAGCCTATCGTTGAAGAGAAGAGATAAAAACCGTAAAAACCAAATGAACTTTGATCATGACAGTCGTAGGTCCAGAAAGAGGATGACAAGGTGAGCTGACGCTAGCAACTGTTGTCAGAGTTTGACGTGCTATCACGCGCCTAAAGTGGCAGTGGTGACAAAGCTTGGAGAGGAACGTATGGGGGTGTCAGAGCTCCAATCATTGTGATCTTTGTGGCGTGGCTGGCCTAGATGATCTGAAAAGTGGTGTTACCGACCAAAAAAAGGCAGCGGTGCGGTGAGGTGGCTGCAAAGGATTAGCACCAGCGAATAGTAGGTTCTCCAGGAAGGCAAGGTTTTAACATAGCTCTAGATACCATGTAAAGTTAAATAAAGAGGCATAGGATTAATCCCTTGTGTGTATAGATCACATAGGGTTATGTATTTATAAATAAGAAAAATTCAAAAGACGTAAGCTAAGCCCGTTACATCTAACAGCATTCTACTTGGACTTTGCTGCAAAAAAGGAGGGATAGAAGTACAGCAGGTGGTCATACCTCTGAATAAGCAAGAGAAGTCTTACTGGTGCATGTAACAAACTGTGCACCTGGCAGGCCAGGCAGGGTCAGTTGGGAGAGGAATTCAGTTTAAGATAATTTGTTTTAATTTTTTTTTTATGGACTGTTTGCATGTATTTCAATTTAAAGTTTAAGATTTTCTAGTTTTCTATTTGCAACCTCATAACAATTTGTTCGTCCTTTATGACTGTAGGCTGAATAAAGAGCCACCAAATCTGACTTTTAGGAAGAAAGATAAAGGTGGAATCAATCTCACCTCAACTGCCACCACAACACATCTGGATCTTGACACTGTGAAGGCTATATGTAGTGAGTACAGAATTCATAATGCTGATATTACTCTCCGGTATGATGCCACTGCTGATGACCTTATAGATGTCATTGAGGGCAGTAGAGTATATATGCCTTGTATCTATGCTGTGAACAAGATTGATCAGATCACACTTGAAGAACTGGAGATCTTGGATAAGCTACCTCATTACTGCCCAATTAGGTAATTCTTCAAATCATTGGTCATATTGTTATCTCAACCTTTTTCCCCTTGAACAAAAGAAAATTAAAATAATTTTGTACATCCTTATGTGAGCGCTTAGGTTGTTATTTCTTATTTTTTCATTTTTTTTTAGGATTTTATTTTGGAGCATTCTTGTTGTTTTTCCACACAACAGAAAACACTGGGGATTTTGCTCTACGGTTGTTCTATTTTTGTCAGGGTCTCTTTTATTGCGTTGATTTGGTTCCTGCTCACTATACTGCTCTGCCCGTTTAATCTTCTTCACACTCATTCTGACAAACTCCTTAGATTGTGTAAATTAGTGTTTCCATCCTTGTTTATGTCTTTAATTGATGTGAGGTGGTCACTCTTGCATTGTATCTATAATATTTTAGGCCAAAATTGTTGCACGATTACAATGTGAAGTATCTTCGTTTGTGACCAAATTTTTAGGACTATGCGAGAGAGAAAGGAAGCGAAGAGCACCATGACTAGCATCTGTCATGTTCCCCCATTTCTGTTGTGATTTACAATAGTTGATTGATGAAATTGTTTTCTATCTATTCTTCAGTGCACACCTGGAGTGGAACCTTGATGGTCTTCTGGACAAAATCTGGGAATATCTCAGCTTAACTCGTATCTATACTAAACCTAAAGGGATGAATCCTGACTATGAAGACCCGGTAATATTATCCTCAAAGAAGAGGACAGTTGAAGACTTCTGTAATCGTATTCACAAAGACATGCTTAAACAGTTTAAGTAGTGAGTACCTTCTCTTCTCCCAAAACATAATATCTTTAGCTTTGTTCATTCATAATGTCGAGGGATTTTTCCGTTTCTGTTAGTGAGCAGCAAATGTATATGAAGATTAAATTGGCTTCATTAATATATATGTGTGTGTGTGTGAAACACTCGTTTATAAACTGATTCTGGAATGGCATTTGTTCATTGAAAGAAAAAGTTGAGTCAGTGAATCCAAATCGCTTATGTTTTTCCTTAAATGCTTACATTTACCAAATGATGCAGTGCTTTGGTCTGGGGTTCAAGTGCGAAACACAAGCCTCAAAGAGTTGGCAAGGTTGATTCTCTACTCGATTTACTATATTTTTTGCTCTGTTTCTTCTACTTTCTTTCTTCTATTCTTTAAGATGTAGTCACCTACTAAGTGGAATATGTTACTGCGTCACAGGAGCATGAACTGGAAGATGAAGATGTGGTTCAGATTATCAAGAAAGTTTAATTTATTATAATCAGAAGGAAACCCAGATGAAATTTTGTAAAAGTCGATCAGAATGCCTGCACGCACTCTCTTAGATTATTAAAGGATGTTCTGAACAGAATCAAACATCCTTTGTGACACTTTCTCCTGGATCGTTAGATTAGATTACACTCCAATTACTTGTCTTTTTTAAGTTGGGGGTGAGGTAGAGTACATTAAAGTGTGATGCGTTGTTAAATCATTAGTTTCTTAGGGGACGTCATTTGCTTAAGTTTTGGAATGATGTATCTTGTGGGATTATCCGTGTCCAACAAACAAAATAATGAATGGGTAGAGTAGTTTTTTGTGTACTTGTAAACATTGATATGGTTTGCTGAATGGATATTATATTATTCAGGTGGATATCACTTTCTCCATGCATGCTGCTGGACATTTTTAACATAATGATAGCATCAGTTCGATTCAGTAATTTGTTCTTTTAAAATTTAATTGGAATGTAGTGATAGTGAAAATGTTTCTTTTTACATTGCCTTTATATATAAATATGTATCGAAAGGTGTTTAGAGTTTATATTTATAGTAATTTTTAGTTAATTAGTAGTGATTTTACTAGTATAAATTATACTTTTTTGTTGGTAAAAATTGTTTTGTTTGTGTTTCTCCTCCATTGTAGTAGTGTGCGTTTGGTTGAAATTTTGATAAAATTAAAGCAATTGTTTTAATGTCTATTAACTTATTTAAATACATAATTTATATTAATGTTTCAAAATAATGAGTATACCCTCACTGTGATTTTTTTTTTATACTTTTCTAAAATGTTGATTTAAGGTTATACTCATTCCTGTTTTAATTATTCAATTTTTTATATTTAAGAAATTTAAAATAAATTAAAAAATATGCCAGAAAACCTTTTTAATAGTTTTTAATTTTTAAAATAAGCCATTTATATTAGTATTTTAAAATAATGTATTCTATAACACTTATATTTTAGCATTTTATCACATGTAAGTTCACCATAGTTTTTTGTTATTGTTTTACCTTCACACCTTTTTTTATTATTAATTTAATGTTACACTTATTTATTATTGTTTTAATTATTCAATTATTTTCACTGAATAATAATCTATTCTATAACACTTATATTTTATCACATATAAGTTGCCTATAATTTTTTTGTTATTGTTTTACCTTTACACTTTTCTTTGGATTATTAATTTGATGTTACACTTATTCATTATTGTTTTAATTATTCAATTATTTTCATTGAGAAATCATAACTACTTTAAATTATAAAGAACAATTTAAAAAAAATAAATATTACTTCAAATTTAATTTACACTGAACAAATTTAGTTTATAGAAAAATTCAAAATAAATTAAAAGTATACGTTTGTAATAAATGATAACATTTATTTTAATAATTAATCATGTTTTGTTTGTCGATCAATTATTTTTACTACATAGTTTTAGCTTAGATATATTACTTCTTTAATATTTTGGTTCGCTTTTAAAAAAACTCATGATAATGTAATAAGAATGATTGATAAAGCGTAGATAAAGATAATTAGATACCTAATCTTAGAGCTATTTAAGGTTTAGATCCAATATTAATGCACGCATTTAAAGATTTGATTGGTATAAGTAATGATTAGTTTTCTCTTTAACTATGATCATTTGGTACAAGGTTTACACTTCATATATATATATATATATATATATATATATATATATATATATATATATATATATATATATATATATATATATATATATATATGTATAAAAA
>Ga0099825_1001351_pt1 | contig 31044 bp, 18 predicted proteins | sample SiratroredBW_FD_76838 | JGI IMG/M metagenome (GOLD analysis project Ga0099825, IMG submission 76838) | Root nodule microbial communities of legume samples collected from California, USA - Siratro red BW | ecosystem: Host-associated > Plants > Roots > Nodule | place: USA: California | collected...
ACACACTTTTATATATATATATATATATATATATATATATATATATATATATATATATATATATATATAATTATGCTGATAAAAAAGTATTACAATTAGCACAAAGTTACATAATTTATGTAACTTTTATTTTATTTTATATGTTTATTTTCTAAAATAAAATAGTAATAAGATTATATATTTATGTTTATTACTTTAACACGATAATTTTTACTTCATTTCTTATTTGTTTCTCTCTCTCTTTTTTTTTATTAATTTCTTTACCATTTTTTCTTTCTTTTCCTTATTAAATGAAGGCTAATAATAGATTGTTAATAATGTATAACTTAACATTAATTAATATATATGGCAGTCAAATAATTGACATATTAATTGAATTGGTAATTCTTTAATCCAATATTGGACCAATTGGATGAGTATATTTTGATAACGCTCCAGGTTCAAATGTCAATGCATATATAATATTATAGAAAATATAGAAAAAGAAAAAAAAAAATGATGAGGTTAGGAAACAGATTCTTAACCTTTGAAAAAGGTAACAACTAAGGTCCACCTTTTAAAACATATGTGGCCGATGATGTCTCATGCCACGCTTCATACAAATTATACTGTGCGTGGACCCCACAGCACGGATGCTCCGTGACCACTCAACCTCTCTTAAGTCACACCGTTAAGCATCTACACGGAACATCCTTTTCCCGTTTTGTATTTATTATTTCACAAGTTTCTTAATAAATATATTATTTCTATCTTTCTCAACTTCAAATATCAATATTATTTTCTAAAATAAATAAAAACAATTCCTTTGGAAAGAAAAGGAAGGGACGCAGAAGTAATACTTTTGAATGGTGGATTTAATTATATTTATTTATTTTAACTCAGACATCTTGATTTTTTTTATTTTTTCCTTTTGTAATTATTTACAATAAATGCATTATAAAAAAATGGTCTGCTTTATTACAAATGTGATATAAGTTGAGTTGCTTTATCTTTAAATTTAATTTGTGATATGTTAACTCAAATAAATTAAATTTAACCATTTGACTATTAACATTTTCTTTTTACACATTCCATATTATATGAAGTTTATGTAAATTACATTTATATACACAGAGACAGACATATAGTGTCAAAGCGGCGTCGTTTTACGTAGTCCTAACCATCTCCACACAAATAAATTCCCAAGTCCACCCTCACTCTTTCACTCACTCCTTCACTGTTTTTTTTCGCCTAAACCCTCTTCGTTCCTTCGATTCCTTCCATTCCTTCCATTTCTTCCAAAATGGCCAAAGACCCAGTTCGTGTTCTCGTCACCGGCGCCGCAGGTAATCGTCTAGTTTCCGGAATCTCCTTTGTACCGTTTATATGTTTTAGATTCGTCACGATCGCTTGGTTTTACCCTTTTGTGTTTTCAATGCGAGATCTGTGATCTGATGGTTCTTTTGAATTGGTTTGATTGTTTTAAATTATGGGTCTTTATGAAAATGATGTCTTTGGCTGTGTTTGAATCTTGATCTGCTTATGGGTCAGATCTGTTCCTGTGATGAACCACGGTGATGGTTTTTCTCTGTGTTGTGATCTTTTTTATGTAGATTTGTTTTTCATTGATTCGATTTGTAAGTCTGCCTTGTGATCCTAATTTAACTGTTTGTTAAGGTTGTTTTTTTGTTATTATTGTAAAGAAATGGATTGTGTTTTATGTTTCATCAGGGAGTTAAAGTTGAAACTAGTGTAGTTTTGAGTCTCTGCATTTCTTTTATCATCTGGTGTCTTGGTATGTTTCTTCTCTGTGATTGAATGAGAAACATCTGATTCTGTGACATTCAGTGTAGCAAGTTGACTTACTATCTATGATGCGCCGTTACTTTAATTTGTATCTGATATGTATCCAATCCTCTAGCGTACTTTACCTATACTGATCAAGTATCTAGTATAAAGCACTATGATGACAATAATTTGTAACTTTTTATCTTGACAATGTCTAAACAAATATGATTCTTCGATGAAATGTGTAATCTATCAAGCATTAATATTTTCACGACGACAATATCTATAACTCACAATATCAATTATACGATTATTATGTTTTAAGAATTTTATTTTTGTACATTTTCTCAATATGTATATGTCACTATTGTATCGGCTCATTTTCAAAATAAGCGTATCCGGTGAGGATCAAGAATGAAATCTGTTGATTGTATTGTGTGTTTATCACTGTTCTACAGGAAACGTTGTTGTCACGGTACACTCTAATTGAACCGAACATAGAAGCCTTAGTTCATTTGAATTATGGTGGTGCACTTTCTTTTTGTTTTTTTATACAATTCTATTGATTTTGTTTTTTTTTTTTTTTTTTTTTTTATTTTTTTGGTTGCATTTCTTTTTTTTTTTTTTATTAATTTTTTTTTTTTTTTTTTTTTTTTTTTTTTTTTTGGAAAATGGTGTCTCTATAGTCTTCCTTTTTTTTCTTTTCTTTTATGCAAAGATGTGTTGTTTTGAGTTATTTATTGACCTCGTTAAAAACTTGCAATGATGTTTTCTGGTGAGTGGGGTTTTATGGTGGCATGATTTGTTGCTTTGAACTGAATTTGGTCTGCATGTGGATGCATGGAAATTTATTTTTCATCATGTTGATGTACTAATAAAGTGTTTTTATCAATTGTAGGGCAAATTGGATATGCTCTTGTCCCTATGATTGCTAGAGGAGTGATGTTGGGTCCTGACCAGCCTGTGATCCTCCACATGCTTGATATTCCTCCAGCAGCGGAGTCATTGAACGGGGTTAAAATGGAATTGGTTGATGCTGCATTCCCTCTTCTCAAAGGTTTGACATGCCCTTGTTGAATGTTGCTTAAACAACTTGGGAAAATCGATGTTGGAGTTGAGATAGGTTGTTTTAGTGGCTTGTATGATCAATAGTGTGACATTATTTGTTTCAGGTGTTGTTGCAACAACTGATGTGGTTGAGGCATGCACTGGTGTCAATGTTGCTGTGATGGTTGGTGGATTCCCAAGAAAAGAAGGTATGGAGAGGAAAGATGTGATGTCTAAGAATGTCTCAATTTACAAGTCTCAGGCTTCTGCCCTTGAAAAACATGCTGCTGCCAACTGCAAGGTAATTCCTTCATCCGATCTGCAGTCCCTCTTAACTAGATTTAATTATTTCAACTGTTACTTTTTATGACAAAACTTGTTATATGTTGTTGGGCATGATGGTTTTGTCTTATAATTGAAAACTGTTAATTTTTTGGTTTCACACAAGTCCAATGAAATATAAGCAGATATGCTGATCTTATTTGTAGCTTTTGGGCCCATTAAGATATTTGGAGTTGCAATGAATTTATATGTGTCCCAGTTATTATGTTGAGTTTTTGTACTTGTTTGTTGAACTTTGACCACTTTTAGGAGATTCGAATCTTAACATGAACTAGGTATTATGGAATAAACTCCTCCTAGTTCATACATGTGCAAGTGTACTGTATATATGGTGAAATTTGTTTCTTTCGATTCCATCTTACTAAAACCTAACTCTCTATTCATGGAATGTATACTGTATGTTATTTTTTTCGAAAACATGTTTTTTCAGTTGTGTTTTATTGGAATATTTATGAAGGACTTTGCATTACCCTGCAGGTTCTTGTTGTTGCTAACCCGGCAAACACCAATGCATTGATCTTGAAGGAATTCGCTCCATCAATTCCAGAGAAAAACATTTCTTGTTTGACTAGATTGGATCACAACAGGGCCCTGGGGCAAATTTCTGAAAGACTTGGTGTTCAGGTTTCTGATGTGAAGAATGTCATAATCTGGGGTAATCACTCATCCACTCAGTATCCCGATGTTAACCATGCAACTGTTACCACCCCAGCTGGGGAAAAAGCAGTCCGTGAACTTGTAGCCGATGATGCCTGGTACGTTACAAATACTGTAAGTTATGACAAGTAATTTTTTTTAAGATTGTGTTTATTGAAACATTGCTGGAATTTTTCATCATCAAGGCTGAATGGGGAGTTCATTACAACTGTTCAACAACGTGGTGCTGCAATTATCAAAGCTAGAAAGCTTTCGAGTGCACTATCAGCTGCTAGTGCTGCTTGTGACCATATTAGAGATTGGGTTCTTGGAACTCCTGAGGTTGGTTAGGCCTTTGTTTGATTTTTAATTCAGGTCTTGTATGTGTCTCCCAGCTAAGCTAATTGTTTATTTTTGCGTTGCTATTTTAGGGCACCTGGGTGTCAATGGGAGTATATTCTGATGGTTCTTACAATGTTCCAGCTGGACTGATCTATTCATTCCCTGTCACTTGTGCCAATGGGGAATGGAAAATTGTCCAAGGTTAGTTTTTGTCACATAATAGTATATTCAATCTAAACGTGAACACATATTTTTCACTTGTCATTACTATTTTATTTGTCCATATTATGCATCACCATTGTACTGAGACAATATTTACTTGAACAATCTCTTATATGGACGATGATGCTTTCTATGCAACTAAAATTCCGAACCAGTTTGAGTTTCTAGAATGTTTATTCTTGACAGATAACATTGATAAAACTTAAAGTAATTAACTAAGCCGAATCACCTTTAGTTGAATAAAGGCTTTGTTATTTTTGTATTAAATAACGTTTTACACTGCTTAAAACAACCACTTGTTCTAACCTGAATGAATGCATCTGATCCTTGTTTAATTTCTGCAATAATTTACTCAGGACTTCCAATTGACGAGTTCTCGAGGAAGAAGTTGGACTTGACAGGAGAAGAGCTTTCTGAGGAGAAGGCATTGGCTTACTCATGCCTCTCTTAGACACATTGCTTTTTGTGATCTATCCTTGTAGGTTGGGATCATGTTTTGCGCATAGAAGTAGCTTCAATTTTGAATAATTCTCCCAAGACAAAGGAACTACGAGTGCAGAGTGTGCGCTTTTTCGTTGGCATTACGTGTTGTATTGCAACATCTAATCCTTTTAGTTGGATTATGTGCTTTAATTGAAATCGCTTATGAACCAAATTAGAAATAAATTTTTTTATGAAGAATCAAATAAATTCATTGATGTATCACTTAATCAATCAACAGAACCAAAATGAAAAGCTCTTTTATTAGAACAATAAACAAAATCTATAAATTTACGTGAGACATATTTATTTAAGTCTGGTATATTTATCGATAAATTATGATTAATAGAACTAGGATTATGGACGTTATTAATGTTTATGTGGATGGTTACGTGTAAGTATAGAAAATATTATGTCTTAGTTGTTAGCAGCAAGAGGTTATTAAATTTTATGCACGGGTAATGAATAGAATTATATGAAATGTTGTTGTGATTAATAATGTTATTAGTCATTGAAACATATAAGAGTGATTAGCTTTATGTTTTAAGTGGATATCATTAGAATATTAAATAATAAAGAGTCCTACATATAAAGTTGTTTCTTCCCCGAAATAGGTTGTTTGTATAAAGTTGAATAAAAAAAATTAGAATAAAAGAATGTTAAATTAATTCGAATGATAAGTATTTGTCGATATGGAATTGTTACATGGACACATCCTATGTGGAGGCATCTGTAATTCTTTGTGCGTACTTGGAGTGAGTATCTGTTTAAAAGATGAAATTCCTCACTAGATTGTGGATATAAAGGAATATTGTTTTCATCAGATTCAATAACATGGTGAGAGTTATTTTGCTTTGACTCTTTGGGCATATCTAATTTTTCGATTGTTTATTTCCTTGTTGATGTCTTCAAAACATATGTCTTTGTAAAAAAAACTGTGTCTATGTTTGATTTCTTGTTTAGTATGGTTTTTGAGTAGGTTTGATGATTTTGAAGAGGAAGAGGATACGACATTTAGCCTACTTGGGAAGCTAAGTTACTATCTATGCAATGAATCTGAGTTTACAAAACTCTTTTTTTCCCCCTTACTTTTATCTATACGAGTCTTATCTATAACTACCAAGATACTTTACTCTTTAATCTTATTTTAAACGAATTTATCATCAAATTTACTTTTAATGGATAAAAATTCATTTATTTAAAAAAAAATGTTATAATTGAACACAAATGTCATTTCTAAGTGTTGTTATTTGTCAATTTGAGTTGGGAAAGGTACAGAGAATAAGGTGGATCGAGTGATTTTTTAAGCATCCGTGGGTGACAAAATTTACTTTTCAAAGCAGCCAAAAATACCTTGCAAGTTGCAATTATGTACGAAGTTCTTGGTGGACCAATTCAAATTTAATATTTCACATGAGTGAAGTGATGTTCTCAAAGAAAAATCCAAACAAAAAGGACAAGCAGAAATAATAAACAACAAAACACAAGAGGAGTGAAAAAAATTGAATACTCCATTACATAATGTATTGCTATTACAATTTGAATAGCGCTAACCTAATGAAACATTTTTTAACAAAAAATGAGAGTACTGCAGAATATACATAAAACAAAGTCAGTGTTTGCATATTTTTGCCCATTTCTTATGCATATATTATATCATAACATAATAATTTTTTTAACCCTTTAACAATTTCTTTCAATGAATGACTAGCTCTTAATAATATACCCCTGTTCCTTGTAACAGTCAGATTTAATTTGCTAATATACTTATTATTGTTTTAATTTTTTTTTCTACCTGCCAAATTTAATAATACCCTTTGATGAAAAATTGATCAGAAGTCTGGCAATTCTATTGACTCTCCTGATCTGATGAATATGTCATACCAAAAATCCATGCCATCATCAAAGTTTGAACCATTATGGCCAAAACTGTGTTGTTGGAAGGTTTCCAGTGAATTAAATTGGTATTGGTGATGAGGGGGTGGTAGTTCATTCGAAATTGTCCAAGAATTTGATGATGGCATCATCATGGTGGAGCTTTCATCTTCCACTGTTGCCTCTGACCAAAAGCTTTCATCAATTGGAGGCATGGTTATCTCCTCAGACTCTATGTCTTCACTCTTGATCATGGTGCTGTTGTTGTTCATGTTTTTGCTCCCTTCTTCACTGAATGATGAAAAATCACTGGAAGAAGTGCATGCTGATGATGATGTCAGGGTGCTGGAATTGGAATCTGATCGTTTGATTTTTGGATTGGAAAGCCTTTTGGTATCTGAATTCAGCAACTTCTTCTTCAAGTGAGTGTGCCATACATTCTTAATTTCATTGTCTGTTCTTCCTGGTAGTTTTGCTGCTATTGCTGACCACCTGAAAACAATCATTTTTTTTTTTAATAATGTTCTGAGATATGCTGTATCTTTTGCATCACATTCTTGCTTCAGTTTCTAGGTTAAAGTGATTAAGAAAAAAACAAAGTTATTTGCATGTGTGTGTCTAACATAGCATGTGTTAGAAGTTGCATGTGATCTGAAAAGAAATGCCATAATAAGTAATAATAAGTGTCGTGCAAGATAGATATAGGGAGAGAATCCTGATACTCTACGCACTTGTTTACTAGTTTTTAAAATAATGATAATAATAATAATAATAATAATAATTCATGATTATTAGTGATATTAAGCAATATTAAATTACGTGATAAAAAATCAGTTAATGGATCAATCAATCCTCGATTTTCTATCACATTGAATAGTGAATGAACCTAAATCCCTTTTAATTTTATAATCAACATTATTAATGCCGTTTGCCCCACATTAATCTTGATTACGTGTGAATTCGAGCGGTATAAGAAGAAGAAATGCTCAATCGTATTTAAAGAAATGATACTACTTTTAATCCAAAATTTTAAGATCTTTTTTTTATATATTACTTAATTTTCTCATTTTTATTCAATATTGGACTTAGACTCACCATTGAAATCGAAGTTTATGGTTTTTTTTTTATATATCACTTAACTTCCTTATTTTTATTCAATGTACGACTTAGAATCACACTTAAATATCTAACCCCTAAGCATCACTAAGTTAATTAAAAAAAATATATGAATGAGATTAATATGAAGAAATGGACTTACTTATTTCCCAGCAACTCATGCATCTTGATGATGATATCTTCTTCTTCACTTGAGAAATTTCCTCTCTTGATGTCAGGTTTCAAGTAGTTAATCCACCTCAGTCTGCAACTCTTTCCACACCTCAATAGCCCTGAGAAAGAACCCAGAAAAAAAAAATCAATAAATAATCCAAAAATTGTATGTTAATTGTCGATAAAAAAAGAAGTGAATGAAGTACCTGCAAGCTTAGGAAGGGCACGCCAATTTGCATGGCCATGTTTTTGGATGTATGAAATGAGGATTTGATCTTCGTCTTGGGTCCAAGGACCCTTCTTCAATCCCATCTTTTCACAGCAAGGAGCTCTAACCATCTTCAAAACTCTGCAAGGATTGTTGAAGTGTGTGATGGGTATATTTATACATGCTTCCATAATCAGCACGCCACTGTGAATGGTCCAACGCAAAGACCTAAAAAAACCATTTTCATATTCAAACCATTCACGCTTTTGCACCTTCCGCGAAATGGAGGATCTTTCGCTTTCTCTCTCTCTCTCTTTCTCTACACAAAGTGAAAGAAAAAAAAAATTGCATATATTTTCGAAATTCTAAAATTTTCTATAAATATTATTAAAATAGATGTGTATTAAGTCACACATAAGTTAAGGATTGAGATATATGATAGTTTACTCTGCTCAGTAAACACATTTCAAGAATAAATTATTGACAAAAATACATAATAATTTATAATAATAATAATAATATTATCGTAATTTATTTGAGGTCAGAATATTTATCCTGTATATTTTTCATTCTTTGTTTGAATTTAACTATGAAAAGTGAGAGTGGGAAAAAAGAAAGTAAAATTATTTGAATTACAATAATGGAAAGCAGAATATATTTATTTATTACTTTAATTATTTATTCTATTATAGTATAAATAAATAAATATTAACGACACAACAGGCATAACTTATTATATATGTAATATATGTAAAAATTAATAAAATATTTATATATTAATTATTTTTTTGCAAAAAAAGTTTTACATTATTTATTATTTTCTGTGCTTTTTACATTTTTGTACCTCATATTTTTGTGTTTTTCATTTTTTTTTTCTAGTTTACTTTTTCTCCTTGTAAACGAATACACTTCATTTTACATTCTAAAATGGTAATATTTTGATAATTGATGTTGACTTTATTATGCCTGCTTTTATCGGAATTCTTGAAAATATTTTATTTCAGATGGGAAATGTCTTATTTCCAACACTACAAAGTATATTTTATATCAATTAAAAAAATCCCAAATTATATTATAAAAATTAAAGTAATTTTTTACTTTACAAATCCACTTAGGAGTTTTGTAGGATTTAGCTAAGTCATAATTTAGGAGTAATTAAATTTGGTGTTTAAGTGATAGTTTGAAACTTTGAATTACATGTCACATTTCATGGGTTGAATATTATTCCAAACTTCGTCAAGGATAAGAATTTTATGGCTTATAGGGTCTCTGTGTTCGATTGCAAGTGACAGTTGTTGTGCCGATTCATTTCATCATTTAAAAGTCTAAAATATTACATCTACTTTAGTAGAAAATATATAATACAAACATATCATGGTAGCTTTTGTATATAGTAAATTTTTAGACTTTAATTGACTTCTACTATTTTCATAAAAGTTTTAATATTCTTAATTAATTAATTAAAAGTCATGATTAGGAGATAAGATGAATTATTATAAAAATTAATAAATTCATCTCATATTGTTACTTAATAATTAATGCCATTATGATTTTTTTTATGTGCAAGAGAATAATAATGAAAATACCTTCTATGAGTAATTTTTTGCTTTAACTTTTAAATCATTATTAATTAATTTTGAACATCGTATTTTTTTTGGATATAATAAGTAAAATGATATTATTAAAAACTCATTATTTATTTGAAGTTGAACTCAAGATTTTCTTTTCATATTGAGGCTTCAAAGTTCACAGAGTTTCAAAACTAGCCATTGATAATGTTACTAAATTGTACCACACATTAATGTTTTATGAGGAACCTTTTAGACAAGAGAATGTAATATAATTTAAACATTTATCTTAAAAGAATATTTAATTTACTTTTTATATTACTCTTTTGAAATTAGACTTACACTATATATTAACACTTACACGAACTAAACTTTCACTGCAAGAATTTATTTATGTAACTACTAATATTTACCTACGAATTTATATTTATATATAAACGTGTTTCTACTAATTTATTCATAAACAAGTATACATTATTTTTTCAACTAAATATCCATATAAATAATTAGTAGACAAAAAAAAATAATTAGTTGCTTAATAGACTACATCATTTCTTATATATGATTGACTTTATATAGTTTTAAAACTAAATTTACCATGTACTACTAAAAATACTTCCATAATGCAGAAAGGTGATTATTATAGTTTTTTCTTCTCAACTAAAAATATTATATGAGAGTGTTTAGGAGTAATGACATGCACTAGTGCAAAAATATTGTTTGAAAACATGATATTGATATAATTATAAAGACTGTCGTTGAAAGTGGATAAATTTTATAAGTAAGGTAAAATTATCATTTATTACAAAATAATCGTGATTTATATAAAAAAATATATATACAAATAAAAATAGGTATGAAAAACAAATAATATGCTAAATCAATAAGTTGAATAAGGACACTCTATAAAATTCTAATATTAGTATCATTTATACATAATTCAGGATTAACTTTAGTTTAATAGTCTATTTTTCCAACTTTTGACCTTTTTCATACTTATTTAGAATTTATTTTTTATATTTTGTATAATATATATTCAATAAGGTGGAATTAAAAACAATTCCCATTATAATTAAAAATATTTTATCTTGATTATAAATGACATTGAATATATATTATTTATTGTGAACTATGCAACCATTATGATATATACAAGTTGTTAAATTACTTTAAAACAATAAAAACATTAAAAGAATTAGAAACGATGATTATTTTTATAATAATTGTCATGATTTGTACACATATACAATGATTTTCATCATAACTATATATAAAGATACAAAATAGTGAAGATTGACACATTCATGCATACTTAAACGAGTAATTATGCTCACTTAATTAAACATCCCATAAGAGGCTCAGATAATCACTATAAGCACACATGCTCTTCATTTCAACCCTAAAGAGTTACTATACTCACATGAACAAATGATTCTTAATAAGAATAATGTGTGCGAGCCAATTTAAATACACTTAGAATATCTAATCACTTTTATGTTTGCTTAATTGAGATATATTAACTTGGTTAAACAAATTTAATTGTTATTAAGATGATTAAACTATATTCATGTACTAATATCATTCTTCTTAAATCTAATTGTTATTGTTGTTCTTCTATACCTAATCAATCAATTGTTTTGAAAAATTCCATATGATTTTTTTAATAAAAAACAAAATTACAAAAAAAACTATTTAAACCTAATATTTTTTTATATAATTAAAGAACAGACCCTGGACAGAATCATTCAGCTTTTGTGATGATGAACTGTTGAATGTTTTGCTTTATCCATGCATGAGACAGAAACGACAGGCTTGCACTCTCAGATATTAAGCCAATTTTGAACTCACGTGCCTTCATTTCTGCTTCCACCATTACAACTTGCCCATTTGCATTTTGCAGTCTCTTTCAGACCAAATCCTTCACAAACATTTAAAATTAAGATGAACAAATAGAAAATCTCATTATTCTTCAATATGAGAAGCTATTTTGTAGTTTTCTGCCATCAATAGTACTTTGATGACCTTGTATTGGACATGCATTAATTAATATTATTTTTTACCCACCTTTTAGAATTGCATCAACTTATAGACTTAGTATAATCTGGTTTCCTTGCAACTTTGAATAGTTTAGAATTCATTTTTAACCTTATTCAGAATAATATTGATAGGGAAGTTTATACTAACATGAACTATGATCATGGATATAATATGTTATACAAGAAAGGAATTTAAAACTTAATAAACAACAATACAAAGTGAGCAACTATAAACACGGTTTTTTTATTATATTTAAAAAGTGTGAATTTGAATTTTATATTAATTAAAAATAAGAAAATTGAGAAATATGTAAGAAAAAAATTATAAATTAATTATTTTAAAGTTTTGATTTAAAAGTAACATTATAATCTTTCATGAGTCATTAATACACTAATCTCACCAAATGTACATAGTTTAATTTTAGTTTAAATATGGCATGTTGGATGTCTTTTTACTTAATTAAAAATTGAATATATTTTTAGTCTCTTTGAAACAAGTCAATTTTTATTTTAACGTTTACAGAATATCTCTTAAATTTTTATTTTTCATCTCTCAAAAGTGATGTAATCGTTGTTTTTTTTTTTTATTTCTATGATTACGCGACTTTGTTAATTGCTTATATATTTAATAGAAAATCATCGTACTATTCCAAACAAAACACATCAGTATTTGTAATACTATATTAATATTTCACACTTCTAATTTTTTTAATCTCTAAAATGAGTAGTGTTGTTTATTACCTTAAAATAATGTTTTCTAGGACCAAAATCAAAGTTTATTTATTGTATAGAGATTAAAAATAGTAGTTACAAATTTCAGAAAGATAAAAAGATTTATAAAAAATAAAATCATACTCCACCTATTTTATAAATAATATTTAAATCCATTAACAAAAGAATAATCTCCAATTGTAATAAGAATGCGTTTTGAATTTTTTGCATAACATAAGTATTTGTATTTTATATAAATCGTGAAACAACTTATATTAATATATCTATACATAATGTTTAGTTTATTTTAATAAAATCTTGAAGATAATTTATGAAAATAACTTATTTATTTAAAAAAAAATTAACCATATTGAACATAAAATTTTAATACGTAAATGATTACATGATAAATTCTTATTTTATAGACACTTAAAATTAATTTGTTTATTTAACACTTATGTAGCTTTTAACTATAGATCTTGAACATTAATTAAGCCAAACTATGTAAATTGTATCCTAGTTTGATGACTATCCTTGCATTAAAAACCAAGAAAAAGTGAAAAGTTATTGCCGTTATTGTGGAAATTTTTTGCTGTTTTTTTTTTTCAACATGGGATTGGATCTTGTTGAGCTAGTAGCAAGAAACGCAATGGGTTTTAAGCTAATTTTCTTTTTATAATAAAAGTGGTTGGAAAGAGATCCAATAATTATTAATAGAATAATATATAATGGCATGTTGAGAGTGTCATCAGAAATTTGCTTAAAGATTTATTATGCGTGAATTATTATTTTATGCAGTAACTCTTACATATATGCGAAAAAGAAAAAAATTGTGCTACTTTAATAAATAATATGACAATATGCTAGTTGGATTAAAAAATTCCTAATTTAACACTTTGAAATCAATGACTTGATATGAACTTTGATTTTATTTTTTTTTGTGTGTGTACAAAGTGTTTCTTTTAGATAAAACAGGTCTTAGTAATTTTATATTCATAGATGATTTTGGTTCTTGTAATAATTTTAATAATAGGTAAATTTCATCTTTCATTCTATTATACGATTACGGAAATAATAGTTTTCAAAGTATAACACATTTTCTTAAAAATAATGGTATTTGAAAAATTATCACTAAGAAAAAATTATTTAGAGATTAATTTTTAACTATCAAATAAGATAGTTGCTAATTATAATCAAAATAATCATTAAATTAAGTTTTGGTTGCTAAATAATTATAAAATAAAAATAATGATTGAATTTAGTGACCAAATAAGTAAAGATAATTAGTATCTAACATTAACTACCAATTGATCTCTAAATAGTTTTTTAGTGTATAAAAACAAAATTATATTTGGGATTTAGATATCTTTTAATTTTTTTAATGTATGGGATATTAATTTTCATAGACAAAATGTTATTGATCGAAATAGAAGGGATACTTCAAAATAATAGAGACATTGTTATATTTTTTAAAAGAAATCTTCTTAAAATTGAAAAAAATATAAATTATAAAATAAGTTAAAACAAGATTGTATTTTTTTACTAATAGTAGTAGTTTCTATGGGTATAGGTTTATAATTTTTCATATTTAGAGTAATGGAAGATTAAACATGGATTGATGCAAAATTTGATTGGCACAAATTTTACGTACACAAAATATTACAACATCCTTTGTACGTATCTTCTGAAAGGATAAAAGATTGGGGATAAATTAGAAAAAGGCAGAATAATGACTTATTATATTTATAGCCCTCGTACTTTAACTTTTACATAATGTTTATAAAATTTTTAGTTATTCACATTTAGGTTTTACAATTTCTTAACTTTTAAAATTAAGTATCTTGTGTCGAATATCATTAAAACAATAATGTACCAAAAAAAAAATCGCATTCAATAGTTATTATAGTAAAAGTTAGAATAACCAAAACCTATTGAAGTTGAACGTATATAGTATTGATTTGTATACATTGACACCGGAAAAAATATTTCAATAAAAATGAAAAAGTTAGCTTCAAAATCTATTCATTTTAATTAAATTATTTACATTTCATTTATGAAACTTTGTATATCAATGATTTTTTGTTATATTTTTTTTTATCAAGATTTAATTTTAATAATTAGATATTATAAGAGTTAAATCTTATTTATTATATTAATAATATTAAAATCACGTATAAACTAAAATATAAATATGGTGATGAAGAAAACAACTAAATCCAAAATAACTTTTAATAATGATGTCAAACCCGATTTCCTAATCTGATCGTCTTTTATGTGGTGGTACATGACGGCTTAGTCAAATCAAAATTCCCAAAGAAGAAATTCAATTTTTCATTGGACACTCACTACAACATTTGAAGAGAGAAAAATGTTTTTTTTAAGTAAATAATATCAGTCTTAAATATATTTTTATTATATAGTTTTTTATGTAAAAAACCTATATAAATATGATCAAGGGATGCATCAATTTTAAACAAAGAAAAAGTAAGATTAAAAGAGTATAATATGTACACGTACAATATTATAACGTATTTATATTATTTCGAACATAAATACTGTATAACCATAGATCCTTATCCTCTAATGAACAAAACCTACTTAATCTCGTAAAAGATATAAATAATGTACTCATATCACTCTGGTATAGTTTTGTTGCACTTTAGATAAAACATTATCTCCATATAAATGAACAAAATCTTCAAATGTTATTCATCTTAAATATTTATTTTTCTAGTTCTTATTTTGGTCACCATATATTTATTCATGATTTCCATTTGATTATAAATATGAGAAACATTTACCTAATTTTCCTGTCATTTGAATCTATCTAATCTTTATTCACTCCTGATATATAACAAATCAATGAAAATGTATTCATCTATTAAATTGTCCATATCTAAAAAGACTCTATCTTAAATATATGCGTGAGATTTTCTCTTAAAAATTTTGTAGTGCCTAACAACCCTCTTATATAAACTAATCTAAAACATGAAAGAAATAATTGTCATATATAATATAGTTCTCAAACCTAACATGTATTTATATATATGTATTTAAATTTATAAAAGTGAAGTTGTATATCATATTAATATGATTTTTAGTATAGAAGGAAGTCAAATTTGATTTAAATAATTTTGATTAATATTAATAAAATAATGGTCGCGTTTGAATTTAGTGAGTATGAATATAAATAACATTTAATTTTTTAAATTAATTACACATAAAAATGAATATTTACATGTTTATATTATTTTCGGTTTAAATTTTATACTCTTTTTCTCATTTACTTTTTTTTTAATTATGTAATTATAATTTCTTTTCCATTTGATTTTATTTTTATTATAACTATTATAATAATTTTACATTTTATTATATGGATTATAAAAGTTAATGGTTTTATTATGATTATTATATATTTTATTATATATGTATTTTTATTTAGTAATATTCCATGAGATATGATTGGTTGTATTAGGTAGGTATTAATTTTATTAGTGGATCTTAAACAGACTTATAAGAGAATACACTATATATAAATATGAATCCTTGAATTAAGGAGGATATTAAAAAAATAAAAAATATATATATGAGTGTATTAATTTATCACCTTTTATTTTATTTTGTTCTTTTTGCCTTTTTCTATTCTTTCATTATCTTTTATCTCTCAATATTTTGTTTCTTTCTTCTTTCCTTATATCTTTTACTCATTCAAGAGTATTTTCTTTTTTTTTTTTTTTGTTGTTAAACTTCTCTCTTGATTTTGTTTTCGTACTATTTTTTTTCTCTCAAAATGCTAGATTGTATACAGTTAAAAATAATTGGTACTGTGATACTCTCTTAACAAAAAGGTTTGAAAATAATATATTTCTTGTAAGTGATATTAATTATATTATAATAAAGATTAGGTAAATTAAGTTACATTCAGTACTACTTGAATTGTTATACTTTTAAATAAAAAGAATTACAATTTAACTATTAAACTTAATCACAATCTAATTTTGACATTTTGACCGTTATATTTTTAAATAAAAAGTTACCATCTTATTATTAATTATAATTTTTTTCTAATAATAATTCCTATATTATTGAATTGATAACTATATTACTTATAACTTCATAATACACTAACATCACAAGTACTCTTCATCCATAAATTATGAAAGGAATAACATGAATATCATTACATAAACAAACAAACAAAATCTTTATTGAGTAACTCTATCTTTTAGTAGGAACAAGTTAACAAATTTTAGACTTTACTTACAAAACTTTATATCAGGATTGATGACTCGTTAGACATCACATGATTTATTTATTTATACTTAAAACTCATATATAGAAATATTGTATATGTAATGGAGTCTTATATAAAGGCTAAAGATATATACAATTTTCTAATAACTTTAAATTAAAACATATATCATTATTTAAAATTGACCAAGTTCGAATCCAATTAACTGAGTATTTTTTTTTTAATTTATAGTAATCAAAATTTTATTTTAAGAATAAAACTCTCTAAAAAACCATTTTCATGTTAATAAAAAGTTATAATAAACAAAAGAGAGGACTATAATGAATTTTGACCGCTGACCAAAAAAAGAATAATAATGAATTTTGACCATTTTTCCAACATCTGTAAACAATACTAAAAACAGATTTCATGTTTTTTTTTTATTTTTTTATTTCTCCAAAAGATAATGTTCCGTGAAACAGTTAATTAATCTCTGTCGTTAGTTTTTATTTATTTATTTAATTTTAAGTGCATGCATCTTGGAATGCTCATAAAATATATTTAAAGAATTCTTAATTTAGACGACCACGTGTATTTGAAAAACAATTAATTTTATAAAGTCATTATAAATAAATGTTAGCATGTCTGCTACATAATTTGGAAACTATCCAACAATATTTAAACCTGAAGCTATATAAGTATGCACATTACAAGACAAGGCACATAAGAATAATTTATATGCTAAAAATAAATAAGCCTTCAAACAAAAATTAACAAAAAATGTGTTTGATTTGCTCCTTTTTTATGTGCATGCATGTAGACTTCCGAAACGTGCAATCAAGACTTCGTCATACAATGGATTTTTCCATGAAGCAAGAGTTCTACCCATCATTTTCAATCTCTATCTATCTATCAATATATAATATAATATGATTCAATAATTTTTTTAATAAAAAATAACTTCTAATAATAATTATTTACTAAAACTATTAAATTCAAAAAGAAATGATCAAATAAAATAAAGATAGGGAATAGCTCTTTCAGGGAGTATCAAAAGTCTAATTCCTATGTGTGACTAGGCTTTGTTCTGGTTTACGAAAAATATTTTTAGGAATTTTTGTATAAGTTTTCTAAGCTGAAAGAGTAATGTATTAATTTTAGTAAACTTTTTAATTTATTGTCATATTAAATGTTTTGACAAGGGTAACATGTGTTTTTTTTGTCATTAAATTTAGTTAATTCATTGAAAAAGTTAAATTTTCTTTCTCCTTAGCATGTTTTGGTGAAAATTTTGGTCCAAAACCATTTCCAAAAAAAAAAAAAAAACGTTTTATGTTACTTTTAAACAAAAAAATGAGAAACATATTTTGCTACTGTTCGTCCTTTGCTTCACAATCTTGAACTCCTAATCTTTGCTGCAGTATAGAATCTTGCTACTGTCTCAATCTACACCCTTCAATTTTTGAATTTATACATAAAACAATCATAAAATGTTTTATTATTATTTAAATAATGTTTTTAAAGAAATTTATTATAATTGTATACCTTATTGATATAATTACTGTGATATTCAGCTTCATGCAGCAAATGCTATTAGAAGAGAATACTAATTTAACCCTTTCTTCTACAGTCTTCAACAATCATAATTAGGTTTGATTTTTCAACTACTCACCTGAGACTAATTCTTGGAAAAGAGGCAAGAACATGGGCCTGCAAGAACAAAATTGAGTTTGTTAATAGCACTTTTCAAAGATATTATTGCAAGTTTAATCTACTTCTGTCTCCTGCAATTGATATTTGGAATTTCCTCGAAGAAAGTTTCATCCAAAACATTGACCCAGCATTTTTCTACGTCGTTGCTGGTTGACGGCACACTCTCACCTAGTCAATATTTCACCAGGTTTAAGGTATTCTAAACGAATTAATGCATTTTTAGAAAATAATTATCAAAATAACATTCTTATTCACTTGGATAGTTATGTCACTATAACATTATTGTGAAGAAGTGATGAGTTTAAATTTGTAAAAAGTGAAATTGTTTGATATGATTTTTAGTATAAATGGAAAAGTCGTATTTGATTTATATAATTTTGATTAATATTAATAAAATAATGGTGGTGTTTGAATTTAGTGAGTATGAATATAAATAACATTTAATTTTTAAATTAATTACACATAAAAATCAATATTTACATATTTATATTATTTTCGGTTTAAATTTATACTCTTTTCTCAATTACTTTTTTTTTTTAATTATGTAATTATAATTTCTTTTCCATTTGATTTTATTTTTATTATAACTATTATAATACTTGTACATTTTATTATATGGATGTATAAAAGTTAATGGTTCTCAAAACATAATTTTCCAAATATTTTTAAGAAGAAAATATTATTTATTTATTAAATAGCACTCACACACACATTTATTTATTTATATATATATATATATATATATATATATATATATATATATATATATATATATATAATCCAAAAGACATTATTTTTTATATATTTTGAATTATATAATTCAGAATACATTTGTTTTTATATATTTTATATTACACAGTATAGAACATATTTTTTTATTTCGAATTATATAATCTATCTAGAATAGGATTTTCTTAATCAAAAATAGAATGGAAATTTGGCTAAGTTTATATAGGTGCATGGAGAAAATATGAAGATGCAGGAAGAATGCCTCTTAAAAGAGTTGTTAGCTGTTCCCAAGAGTGCTCTTTGTTTGGGCTTCTGTTTTAGCCAACTGAAATCCAATTAAATTGGGCCATCATTTGCCACGTTACCTACTTTCTTCTTGCACCCCATAATACATGTTATAATTAATTTGAAACTATATTTTAAATTATATAAATTAAAATATTTACCGAATAATTAAAAATTTTATAATCTAAATATAGTTTCAAATTGACTAATAATATAAATTTTATGAATTTTAAAAATATGTTGAATTATTCAATTCAGAAATATTTCAGATTGTATAATATAAAATTTAAATGATAGTTTTAAATTATATAACCTAAAAGTATTACAGATTATCCCATCAGAGTATAGTTTCTAGAAAGTCGATTTCAATTACTTAGTCTGTAAAGTTTTCATAAATAACAAACTTGAAACGTATTTTAAATAATTATTTTGGAACCTATCCAAAATACACAATTCCAAAGGGGTATTTACATATTTCGAAAAGAGGGGATTGTGAAAAATTTTATTTTCTCATAGCAACGTTGGAAAAAGAGTTTTGGCAGGGTAAGTACTAATTATACATTTATTTAAGGGAGAGTTTACCTATTTCAATCAGGATAATAGCGTCAATATCATGCTTTAAGTTGTACCAGGTTTCTTGTGTGCTACATTTGTAGACTCAAAGCACTTATAAATTATCTTTAATTTTATTTATTTTTACTAAATAAATTTACACTATTATATACACATTTTCTCTCTCTTTTTTAAACCAAACAAAAAAATAAATTTTTTTACTTTACTTTTCTTTTTTATTATTATTTTTTGTCTACTCATGCTTTTTCTTAAACCATGTTAGAAATTCCTATTGTTTTACCCCAGTTAGGAACTTACACGACACGTGTGATGTGTCTGCGAGGAATCATGACCAGAACCCTTCACTGTGATCTACCACACGTGATCCACACAGTGAGACTTTGTGGGATCCTCACCTTACAGTTCTTGGAAAAAGACAATTTAATGATTGGATAACTTTTGACTTTTTGTCAATCCACATTATAGTCTACCTCACTGGGTAGGCCTAATTCACACTCAATTCGGTTAGATTTGGTCCTTCAATAACCCTTCACCAAAACTTCATGATGGGTTGGTAAACGCTGAACATCTAGCTCATAAGTTTTGAAGGGGGTCTGTGGCTGGAATTGAAGAGTTTTTATGAATTACTCATCTTTTTCGTCTCTATGGTCTGTAAATATGCAGTCTTTTGTTTATGATTTTGAGGTGAACCGTTTAGAATTAGTCTCTTGTGGTTAGTAATTGGAGATTTCCCATTTACACGTTTTTATCATTGGTGGGGTTTAGAATTTAGATTGATGAGTGTGAGACATGTGGGGAAATGTTTCTGAGTTGGGTTTAGGTTGCATGACATACAGAAAACAAAGAGGCCAAGAAGTTGGAATTGAAGATTAGATAAGATAATCAACCTGTTGGTCTCATATCTTGAAAGTCATGTCCTTTTTGACAGTGATTTGAGCTTATCTGGTGCTGATGCTATAAATAACTTTGTGTTATTGAGAAAATTCCAGATCGAAGATCTTATAGTCAGTGCCAGGTTCTTGAGCTGCTTTGTGTTGTGTTGTGCTGGTAAGATTATTCAATAGGAAACCATAAAGTTTTGAAGGTGAGCACTTTGCTTGTTTGTGTGTAGAAGGAATTTTGAGGTGAAGTACTTGTAGTTTGATGAGGGTTAAGGCTTTGGCATGTGAAATCTAAGGAATCCTTTATGGGTATGAACAAGACTATTGTTTGGTTTAGGAGGGACCTTAGAATTGAGGACAATCCTGCATTAGCTGCTGCTGCTAGGGAAGGTTCCGTCTTCCCTGTCTATATTTGGTGCCCCAAAGATGAAGGGCAGTTTTATCCGGGCCGAGTGTCAAGGTGGTGGCTGAAACACTCTCTTGCTCAGTTGGATAATTCGCTGAAATCACTTGGAGCTGAACTTGTGTTGATCAAAACTGATAGTACTCTTGAGGCTCTTTTGGAATGTGCAAATGCAATTCAAGCAACAAAAGTAGTGTTTAACCATCTTTATGGTAAGTGTTACTGTCCAAAAAGATATAGCTTTTTACAGAATTACTGTGTTTGTTAAAGGTTCTACTAGCCTTATTGGTATTGCTTCATAGTATTATGTATTTTGATGTTATTAAAATATTTGAAACCCCAAAAGTTGAGGAAGCAAGTAGGTTTCTATTAAAAAATTTGATGGTGCTTTGAACTTAATTGGAATGTGGGATTTCTTTTGAATGTTTGCTTTGTCTTTTCGATTGAGCTATAAATACCAGAAAGTTGTGCATGTGACTAACATTACTTTTTGTGCTTAAAATATTTGTGCTATGCCTTTCAACTTTGAATAATTTATTATTAGTGCAAATGAAGAATTCTATTTTCCTTGTCAATGCCACTAGTGAGGGAAAAGTACAAAAGAGAAATTCAGTCTTTTCGTACCAGAACACTTACAAACAAATATAGCAGATAACAAAAAATATTGAATTATCTCAATAGGCAAGGTTCACTTAATGGATCGCACATCTGAAGGAAATTATTCACCATGAGACTGCTATTAACAATTTATCTTGAATATTGGATAAAAAACCATTATGATCTATCTCTTCTAAGTTCAATGCAAGATATATGATCACTATTCTTTTGTCAGACCCAGTTTCTCTTGTTCGTGATCACAACATCAAAGAAAAACTAGTGGAAAATGGTATACGTGTGCAAAGCTACAATGGAGATTTGTTGTTTGAGCCATGGAATATATATGACGAGACTGGACATGCTTTTACAGCTTTTGATCCCTTTTGGAACAAATGTTTGCATATGCAAATGCAAGCTTTTTCATCTATTCCTTCTTGTCAACTAATCCTAGCTGAAGGTACCACTTTAATCAAGCTACTGTGATTGTATTGTTTCTTGACAATATGATAATTGATATCAAGGATTTCATTGGAGTTTAGACATTAAAACCAATGAGAACATATAATAACTGCTTGTGACAACTAGCAGCTAAGTGATGATGCTTTTCTGCTACTATACCATTCTGTCTTGAGAATTTGTTTCAGATGAGAATTTGTTTCTCTTCTGTTAATGACAGGCAAAGTTGGGAAATGTTCAATTGAGCAACTGGGTCTTGAGGATGAATCAGAGAAATCCAGCAATGCATTGTTAGGAAGAGCATGGTGTCCAGGTTGGAGCAAGACTGAGAAGGCTTTAACAGAATTTGTTGAACAGCACCTACTTCACTACTCCAAAAACAGGTTAAAGGTTGGTGGGGACTCCACTTCACTCTTGTCACCATATATTCATTTTGGAGAACTGAGTGTGAGGAAAGTTTTTCAGTTGGTGCGTACCAGGCAGATATTGTGGGCAAATGAAGGAAACAATGCTGGTGAAGAGAGTGTGACTCTTTTTCTCAGGGCTATTGGACTTAGAGAGTACTCACGTTATCTTTGTTTCAATTTCCCATTCACATTAGAGAAGCCACTGCTTGGGAACTTGACATATTTTCCTTGGGAAACTGATCCTGCTAACTTTAAGGCTTGGAGACAAGGTAGAACTGGCTATCCTCTGGTTGATGCAGGAATGAGAGAACTATGGGCAACAGGATGGATACACAACAAAATAAGAGTCATAGTTTCTAGCTTTGCAGTGAAAATGTTGCTCATACCATGGAGATGGGGAATGAAATACTTCTGGGACACACTTTTGGATGCAGACCTTGAAAGTGATATCTTGGGCTGGCAGTATATCTCAGGTTGCTTACCTGATGGCCACAAGCTTGAGCGCTTGGATGATCCTGCGGTATGTCATGTTTTCTTCTAAATTTTTAATATTTTCTGTGATAGTAATAGGATGCAAGTATCTGACATTCATAATTTATATTCACTTTTATGCTTGTATGATCAACACAATCTATATAATAAATATATCAGAATTTGTTGTATTTGATTTTGCTGAAGTGAAGTTTCTTTACTTTATTTTCCTTACTTCCTCATGTGTCAACATTCAAAATCTGAGTTTGACTAGACAATTGCTTCCTAGATTTATGTGGTCCTAGTGGAAGTAAAATGCTACAGATTTAAATTCAGATTTTCTTTAATGCATTTGGTATCTGTAGAAATTGATCTGTTCATATGTACTTAAAAATTTTTGAAGTGACTTTGTCTGGTCTAATATTAAGATAAATAACATGATTCTGTTTTGGTTGAAATATGCATAACAAGGAGAAATACCACTCACTCAAGGCATTGGAAAATCCTAACACATTAGAGCTGGCACTAGAACTTCTCTAATTCTTTTATGACTTTGGGAACAGATTCATGGGGCTAAATTTGATCCGGAGGGAGAATATGTACGTCATTGGCTGCCTGAGTTGGCAAGAATGCCAGCTGAGTGGATTCACCATCCTTGGAATGCACCCCTTACTGTGCTAAGAGCATCAGGAGTTGAGTTGGGACAAAACTATCCAAAACCAATCATTGACATAGATATGGCAAGAGAACAATTGACAGAAGCTATATTCAAGATGTGGGAAAATGAGGCAGCTTCAAGAGGGTCTGGCTCAGAAGGAAGACATGAAGTTGTTGATGAAAGTGAAAATTTGGCCATTCCAAAAGTTTTCTTGAAGGACAAGGCTCCATTCGCCACTTCTTCATCTAATGATCAGAAGGTACCAACACTTCACCATCCTCAAAGTGACCCTCCTAATAGAAAGAGATTAAAATGTACAGCAGAGATCAATCAGAAGCAGAATGGTTCACAAAATCTTAGCAAGGATACTGGAGTGTCAAGCATTGATCAAGAGGTTTCCTCCACAGCTGAATCTTCATGCAGGGGGCAGAGTTCAAGCACTTATTCATTCTCTGTCCCTCAACAATGTTCCTCATCTTCCAATATGAGGTGTTCACGGCAAGATCAGCTGGACATGGAAACTAGTTCAAGCAAAGATGGTTAAGTATAACTTTGCAAGGGTCTAAGGAACTTTGAGTGCACTACTAAATGTTTTCACTTAAAAAAGCAAATATTAAACTATTTATGTTTTGATATAGTAAATGTTTTTTTGTAATATATGCTTTCAACTCTCAGTTTCTTAACCAGTACCATGATACTAGTGATTAGTATGTGATGTTTTCGAAGGGTAAAAGAAATTGAAAGACAGTTTTAGACAAAGCAACTTAGGACACATGATTCATTGAATAGTGTTGATACGGCATTAAGCATGTTCAGTAGTTCATGAAAACTTCTAAACTATTCGGATTTGTCTTATAATGACATCATCGCGAACATGTTGTATCAACAAATGTTAGATATTATTCATAAATTAATATTTTTCAAATATTAAAGCAATTATCAAACATATTAATAACTTTCTTAAAAGGGAGATTTAAGATTTTGCATTTAAGATGGTGTATCAATCTTGAACAAACAAAAAACATACAAACTAGCACCCCTAAATCATGTAGCTACAACATAATTAATTTGTGCAAACATATCTCACAGCCATAACCAAGTATTAAAATGTACAAATATAACATTAATTTGAACCACTTTGTTGGACACAAACTCAACTTAAAACTTAAATCAAACAGGAACTGTCGTAGCTGGCTTAGCTTCATCACTTTCATCATTTTCCCCACTCAACTCCTCCAGTGACTTCCCCTTTGATTCTGGAACCAGCAAGGTGAATAACATTCCAAAAAAGTTGATAACCCCAAGCATAATGAGTGAGTTCTTAATCCCAATCCCTGTAGGGTACCCTGCATCAGTCTTGGAAGGGTCCTTGCTTTGTGCAGCATAGAGGAACCCAAATGCTCCCACAATTGCACCAGCCTTTCCTGCAGCAGCAGAGATTCCATGACAAGTTGACCTTAGCCTTGCGGGGAAGATCTCGGCTGGCACAACAAATGTGGTGGCATTTGGACCAAAGTTGGCAAAGAAAAAGGTGAGAGAGTACATCACCACAAACCCAATCCTGTTTGCTTTCTTAGTCCAATGATCATATGGTATAGCCAAAGCAAACATGAACACTGTCATGAAGAAGAAGCCCATCAATTGGATAGCAAAACGGCCCATGTAATCAATCAAAAACACTGTGAACCAGTAGCCTGGCACAGTACTGCACAATGCTATAAGTGTTTGTGCTCTTGCAATCTTGTATACCTACAAGAAAAATTCAAATCAGTGACAAAACAATTTATACATGATTTTTCTAGTTCATGAACTTTATGTAGTAGTACCTCATGAATTGCATTCATTTCCTTTGCTGGAGGGATCCACCCAATTGCACTGAAGATGTCCTTTTGGAAAAGATTCTGGCTGTAGAATGCTATGTCCAACAAGAACCAGGTGGTGGTGGTTCCAACCAAATGCAGGCCATGACGCTTGACAAATTCCTTGCTGAACAAACCATACTTGTGGCTCTTATCCTCTGTCAGTTTCTTCACCTTCTCCTCTTCAGCTTCAAGTTTCACTTGCAACACCTTAGACATGTCTGAAGCAGCTTGTTTTGCATCCTTGGCCACAAGGGCTGTGTAACGCGCAGTCTCAGGCATTTTCATGCGCCAGTAGTAGGTGAGTGCAGCTGGAATTGCACCAAACATCAAAACTATTCTCCAAACATAGTCCAATGAATGCACAATGGATCCTTGTGGATCTTGTTCATAAGAGGGAAGGTTGTACTTTTGGTCATATGCATATGAAACAATCAAGGCCACTATTCCTCCCGCCAAAATTCCAAACCCTTGCATGGCAAACACTGCTGCAATGAATGCTCCACGTGTCTTTTTGTTAGCATATTCAGACATGATGGTGGCAGAAAGAGGGTAGTCACCACCAATCCCAAAGCCTAGCCAGAACCTGAAGAAGCAAAGTGTGGCCAAGACACCCTTTGGAGTTGAACCAAAGGAGAGTCCTGAGGCAAGGGAGCAGACTACCATGAGCACAAGAGTGAGTCCATAGACCTTTTTTCTCCCCAACTTGTCACCAAGCCAACCAAAGAATAGTTGGCCAGCTAAGGTGCCACAGAGTGCAACACCAGTGACAGAAGCTTGAACTCTTGGAGGAAGGGTTCCAGGCTTTGGTGCACCTGGTTCTGTGTAGTAGAGCCTCCCTAAGAGCTTGGTAACGAGGGAAATGCAGAAGAGGTCATAGGCATCAGTGAAGAAACCCATTCCTGCAATGACAATTGCTGTGAAGTGGTACCATTGTGTCTTGGCCACATCAAGTGCATTCAACACTCCTAGTTGTCCTGCCATTACTACTGTTACTCAACAAGAGATCAGTAGAAGTTTCCTGCACATGCAAACAAAATATCATCCAATTTGAATTTGTTTCTACCACCAACTTTACATGCATGATCAAGTATCTCACTTTTCTTATATATATGTATGTATATTAGAAGAATGAAATTTCACTGATATAACTTTCAGAAAATGTTGGCTTTTCAAAACTCAATTATTAAATTAAAATTTCCTTTCACATAAATTATAACAATTTATATTAATTTAAAAATATTTTATGTTTCGTTTATATAAATAAAAAATATATATAATTTACTCTTGTATCAAAATATAAATCGTTTAATAATTTTATTATCATTTAATTTTGACAAAATTTAACATATAATAATATACAATTATAACTGAACCATTAAATCAATAAAATGTACTTTTTATATATAAAATTACAAATGATATAATATTTGATGAAAATTACAAATTACACCACTGCTTTAATTTGATTTGTATATAGTAATTAGATAATGGTTTGATATCTTATAGGATCAAATAAATTCTAACACCACCTTAAAATTTAGATTTAACGTTATTTAATCTCATCAAAATGATTTATAATGTGAAAATTATCCTCTTATATATTTTAATCATATAATTAATAAAAAATAAAATAAAATAAAACAAATTTATTAACATTATATATATATATATATATATATATATATATATGTATAAGCAAGAAATTCTAATACTATATTCTTTTTCCTTTATTCCTACTATATATATCGGAATAAAAGCTTATAGGAATTCACATAAAGAAAAGATTTTAACATCCAAAAATTTACACTCATTATTCATTATTTTACTCTTCATATTTTTTTTCTTTATAAGTATTTATTGCTAAAATTAAATTGTCAAACGGTTAGTAGAATGTAAAAACATTATTTCTGATTAAAAGAATCATAGCTCATAGTATTGAATATATTTATAATATATAAAATCTAAAGTAAAAGCCAGAGTTGCAAATATTCTTGAAAAAATAAATATATTAAGCACCCTTACTTTGATAACGTGCTTATGTATCAAGATCATCTTTAGAAAGAATAAAGTGATTTAATATTTGATTACAAGAGGAAATTTGTGAATGCTAATTTACTATGCTGCTGAGAGTAGGATATTAAACTGTTACATTCTATTTTTAATATTTGAGAAAAAAATTGTAATGATTTCCCTTATACACACTTATAGTTAAAGTATTTTATCATTTTTTAAATGTTAAATTCATAAGATATAAAGTAGCTAATAGTCTTCATTATATTGAAATAGTAGAATAGACATAACAAATACTAATGATCTGAAATATTTGTATGATTCATACCGATCATTTACTCATTAATTCAAAATTGCACGACTCTTATCTGGTATAACAGTTTCCAAATTAAAGCAACTATTATATATGGAAGTATTTTGGAAAAAAAATATAAATATCAAAAGGTTGTCCATATTAAAAGTAATGAATTGAAAATACAGAAAAAAAGGCAAAAGGGATAATATCATGTCTTCTGTTTTTCTATATTTATCTCATTTGTAGGAGAACTATATATACTGGTAGCATGCAAGTGTAGTTAATGTCACCGATGAAAGGTCCAGAGACCAAAATATTGTGTTGTGGACACAGAAACTTCTATATTACACATAGATAAGTTCATCAATTGAAAAGTTTGAAACTACATATATCATGCAGAAATATACCAGAACACAAGCTGGTAGTGATGTCAAAAGCTTCTGCTACATGAAAAGAAACACAGAAGAATTTTCAGCCTAACAAAAAGAGATATAGAGAGAGCACAAACCTGCTTGCAAAGCCAGACTGAAGGAGTAACAGAAATATTTTGTAGGGATTAAGAATATGGCATGGCATTGTGTGCAGCTTCACAAACATATATATAACAGTACCAACCATCCCTACAATTAAAGACTTTCATAGTCAAAAGAATATACTACAGCATATGCTTGAGCTTTCATATTCTAATATATGTCAACTCTTCACAAACAGCATTAGAAAATGTTAGTTTATGTTTTGTCAACCAGGTATTGTTCCTACTTGCAGAAACAAAACAACTCAATAACCAACCCTTGTGTTAGTTGCAAACTAGTATTCAACAACCAACAATATGTTCTCCATGCATGTTATATTGTTCACTATGCATTTTATGGTTTTTAAAGGTGGTTTTAGAAAATCAATTTTGAATAATTGCTTTCTATAAGAAGTTGGAAAGAAAAACTTCTTATGATAACTCTAGTTTGAAAACTATTCTAGACATGAGAATGAAAAATATAAATGGGACGTTCTTCAAATTTAGAGAAAATTGGAGCAAGTTTTGATCCCAAGTTGATAAAAACAAAACTAAGATTTGCAAAGCATGACACGTGCAATGATGCAACTCTCTCTGTTTAGGTTTGCCACATGAGCAATTTGCAATTAAAATAATATTTCTATGCGTAAAAAAAAGAAGATTAAACTAAGATAGTACTAAAAAAAGTAAACTAAGATATGATTAGTGGGTGATAATTAATAAGTCAATTCATACTATAGTTACCATATAATAAAAGATTTTACTTAAATCATGTCAATAGTTTGATAAGAAAAAAACTACTTAGAAGTTCTCATAAGTTTTTTCATATAGACAAAATTCACACAAAAGTTTCCATATTAATTAAGACTTTACTAAATTGCATGAAAATTTCTATCAGAACATATATAAAAAAGTCAAGGTATAATGATAATTGAAACTTCATTAAAATGGCGTAGAAATTCTCATAAGTAAAAAAAAAAAATTAAGCTTCACTTATAAGTATAGTTTTTTACATTTCAAATACAATTAAGACGTCATACTTTAACTACGATTTTTATACTGTAAACAATTAAAAATAAGAAAATAAAATAAAATACTAGGAAAACTTTAAAAATAAAACAATAAGCAAAGAATTAATAAAAGCAAACATAATCGCAGTAAGAAAATTTAAAAACTCTAATAGCAGTAAGCAGAATTATTACAAAATTATAGGTAAAAAAATAGGAAAAAAATAAAATTTAAAATGGAAAAGTAAGCAGAAATATAATAACAGTAAGCTAGAGATTTAATAAAAAAATTCAGAGTTTTATTACAAAAATTCGTTCTTGAAAATTTTAACTTGTCACTCATTTTTTTTTTAATTGAAGTTATTTATATAAACGTTTATAGATATTATAATAACTTTTAGCCAACAACCAATTTTATATTTACTAAATAATACTAACATTTACTAAATTAAGAAAACAATACAAGTACAAAACGTACAAGTTTCAAACACACACTTGTTTATTTTCTTTCTTTTTTTATTTTACATATGGACGCGCATATAAAATTAATGTCACTAATATACAAATAAAAAACATTGTCCTTTAATTTTTTTCTTTAATTATTTATTATTTTACCTATCATATCTCAATTATTTGCTTATATCAGATTATTCGAGTCAAATCATGCGCCCGCATTTTATTAAGCGTGGCTCTGTAGTTGCAAGAAAATATCTTAACCGTTATCTGCGCATAAAAAAATTATTTGCTGTCACAATCAATAAAAGTCGCATTTCATGTAAAACAATTACTTTAAATGAAAATTAACGACAAACACAATGTTCTTACTATACTTTGAGGGCACTTAAAGACAAACAATTCATTTATTAAAAAGATTGATTAGTAGCGAATATATATATATATATATATATATATATATGTTTAACTTATATTGGATTTACTTATCATAATTTTTCTCTCTTACCTTTTTATACTAAATTTCATTCATCCACACTCGTTTTTGTACTATTCATTTTTTCTTTCATATTTATCTATTCCATCCGCTACGAATATTTTGTTTATTTTTTGTTTTATTTTTATTAAAAATGAAAACATTATATTTTATTTCAAATTACCAAATTAAATTAATATTTAAAATATATCGGTATGGAAAAAGTAGCATGTTTATTGTACAAACAACATTTATCATATTGAAATGAATTACTGTAATAAGAAAGAAAACGAAAATGCATGCTGCCATTTATAATACAACAGGGGACATGAATAAGAGGAATTACATAGCTGTCTCTCACATCAAAAAACTGAAACAAGGAAAAGCGAAACCTCACCCCTCAAGTTGTGGTGGCAACATTGTACATGTTGAGAATGTGCCACCACATAAATTGAGCTATACTCAAAAAGGAAAAAAAAAAAAAAAAAAAAAAAAAAAAAAAAATTTTATTAAATTATTTTAGA
>Ga0099825_1001356_pt1 | contig 31020 bp, 14 predicted proteins | sample SiratroredBW_FD_76838 | JGI IMG/M metagenome (GOLD analysis project Ga0099825, IMG submission 76838) | Root nodule microbial communities of legume samples collected from California, USA - Siratro red BW | ecosystem: Host-associated > Plants > Roots > Nodule | place: USA: California | collected...
AAAAAAAAAAAAAAGAAAATGTTTAAAAAAAAAGTATTAAAAAAAAAAAAAAAAATGTTTATGAGAAAACAAGAGAAATATTTTTTTTTTCGAGAAAAAATAAAAAAAAAAAATTTTTTTAAAAAAAAAAGTAAAAAAATTATGAAAAAGAAAAAAAAAAAATTAAAAAAAAAACAATTTTTAAAAAAAATAATTAAAAAAATTTTAGCTTTTTTTTTTTTTTTTTGATTTCAGATACATGTATATATTTAAGACAATAGCTAAAATTTATAAAAAAGTTAATTAAGTTATAAGTTCGTCATAAATTTGAGATTCACAAATTCTTGAATTATCTTAAGGTATATTTTAAATATAATAATAGTTAAAGTGTATATTATATTATTGATAATACCTTGGGGATAAGTCAAGAAGTAATGATTTTCAATTGAATGTTAATTATTATTATTTTACTTAATGTTTTAACTTTTTTATATTTTTTAATTATGTTTTTACATTTATTTTTATTATTAAGTAGAATGACGTGATTGTTGTTTTATATTATCATTACTTTTATATACATGAAAAATAAAACGTAATTTTATTAAAAATTTAAATCTCTTATAAATTTATTTATTTTTAGTTGAATATTTAATGAAAGAGTTCGTTCTATTATATATTTAAATTTTTTAATATTTTTTTAGTTAAGTATAGTCAGTTATGACGATGTAAGTGTTTTATTAATTAATCAAATTCTTTTTTGAATTTTCTACACAAAGAAGATATGTAAATAAGAGGATGTAAAGTAGCTCACACCTGATCCTAATTAACACTAAAATCTAATTATGAAAACTCAATTTATAAATATAATTTTTTTTATATTTAATAGGACAAAACTTATTAACAAATACTTAATTAAAAATGCTCATATTTAAGGTGACTTAAAACTTAATTAAGCCTACAAAAAAAAATTTTAAGAAATTGAAAATTGTAATTTGAAATTAATTAATATTTTGTCTTCCATATGCATACGTATATATATTACATGTATTATCTTAAATATACAAGTATAATTGTGTGATAAAACTAGTTGCAAATCAAATCTGGAAAAATAAATAAATTTTAAAAAATTAAATAATAGTTGAAAGCAATTAATTAAGAAAAATTATTAAATTATTAATGTTTTTTCTTCTATTAATTAAGTTAAAATAATAAATTATAAGTGTTTGGAAAAAATATTAGTTGGAGAAGCTTATGATTGTAAATGACTGAACTAGACATATTTTTACGGTATTTTATTTTATTTTTATTGATAAAATATACTTTGAGGATATTTTTAATTAATTTCAGACTCTTTTTATATTTTTTTTATATACGAATGATTTTAAGTGTATTTATTTTAATTTCAATGTTATCAATTTTTTACATTCAGTACTTATTATTAATCTTATTTTATATAATGAAATATTCATATTCTGGTTAAAAATAATAAAAATGAAACAAATATACTATTTATCAATATATATATTGAACTATATTCATGAGATAGTAAAACAAATAGTATAAATAATATAATGATTTATATCAAATATATAATAATAATAATAAATAGATAAATAACTTATTTACTATTGTAAGCAGTTGTGTTTTTGTATATTAAAATTAGTACCTGAAATAATGTACAAGTGATAATTAAAATTAAAGTATATTTAACTTTAATTCATTTAAATTTGTGTTCAGAATTTACGTGGACTGCTTTGAATGTTTAAATGTAAAAGGAAAAGAATAGTTATATTAGTGGGTGAAAATAATTTGGTCGTGGACCCTGAAATTTATTGGGCTATTGTGAGCCCATAACCAATACCTTATAATGAGGGAAATGAACCTAGTTGGTGTAGGTGCAAATAGGAAAGTTAGAATGCACTTCTCTGACTGCACTCAAACTATTTTGCCTTTATTTCCTTATTCTTCTTCAACCTTCTTCTTTCTTTCACCCCAAAAACCTGAGAGTGAATTGATTATGTTGAAATTCTTAAATTGAGAAACAAGCAGTTCTTTAACAATGAGTGTATTTTAGGAATAAAAAATAAAAAAAATTACACTTATGCATGCTTATAGATTTGTTAGGAAATTAGGTTTTAAGTTAACGTTTGTAGTGTGGAGAACTATATGTAATGTCTGCATGTATATCCTAATTCAACTTTAGATTTGTGAATGATAAATATATTTACACATAAAGTTTTACTCAATTATAAGATGAATGAACTTATATAAAAAAATATATTATTTATTTGTTTATTGCTCAGCATGAAATATCTTAAATATGCTTATAATGTATTATACAGAAATTATATAACTACATTAACAATGATTAGCGCTAAGATTATTAAAAAAATATCTGTATTAAACCAAATAGATATAAACTGTGTTGAATTGTATTTTATATTATTTTAATTTTAAAAATTGAATTATTATGAAATTAAATTATCTGAGTTAAATTATACATAAAATTGAATATTATTTTTTCAAAATAAGATGCTGGGTAATAACAATTTAAATAATTCATATATTTTAAATAATTTAAAGGAATTCAATTAATTTAATTCAATCAAATCATAATTTAATTTAATTCAGTCTTTTACACAATTCATTTTTTCAAACCACTTTAAATAATTAATTAAATTTTTGCATAATTTAATTTAATTAATATATTTACCTATCTCTTGTCCATACAAACACAATATGTCATTCAACATTATATATCGTTAATTTTTTGACATTTTCTCTCGCAACAGCCATGGCAATTACATAATATCTATCAATAAATTATAAAGTAAAATAAAAACAAATCAAGTAAGTAGTATTCATCAAATAATTAAAATTAAATCAATCATATTCACCTGATAGTTTTTTTTAAGCTTTTATTTTTTATTTTTTTAATTTTTGTTGAGTTCATTGACAATAATATATATAACTTTATATGTTGCTGTACAGTTAGATTATTAACAATTCATTGATAGGTTTGTAATTTGATATTTTCCTTGAAAGTTTGATACGTTGTTTGTTAAATGAGATATTCTTTAAATATACTTAGTTATATTGTTTGAGTAACAAAATTATTTATCAATCATAAGTAGTTGTCATGATAATTGGGTCAAATTTGAGGAACAAAGATCCATCTCAAGGACTTTCTTAAATTCTGTTAAAATTCAGTCACTTGAAATATCTTAACCTAGTTTTTTACAAAACACAACAACAGAACATTCTTAACATTTTTATTTATATTCTAAAGAAAAATCAGTAGGTAATGTAAATATTATTTGTTCACATGCGCTATAAATTTGTTATGATTAATTATATTTAAAATGATATGATAGAAATTTCATTCAGTTTTAATTTTATTTTTAAATCAAGCTGTGTATTCTTTTATAATTTCTAAAAATAAATAAATTTATATAATTTTATTCTATGTAAAATAAAGAAATTCGGATGAACAAATATTTTTTTAGGTTTATTTATGTTGAATAGATATCAGTGAAGTAATTATGATGTTTTTTTTTTACATTTATTTTTGCAAACAAACAGAGAGAGAAGTGAGATAGGGCAGTGGGTGTTGCCACATATAAAATGCCCAAAGCAAAACGAAAGGCTTCCTTCTCTTGTGCTCTTCAGAGTCGGCTTCTTCCCTTATTTCCGTGATTCCTCCCTCCTTTTTTCTTGGTAAAGATTTCATCTTTCTTCTTCCTCTTCGTTTTCCCATCTCATAACTTTCTGCATCACGCACCACACACCTCACTTCCCATGCTTTTATGTTCCTCGTACCAATCACGATCTGTTTTCGTTCCACTTGTCCTGCTGCATCACCTACACTTTTCTGGCTTTGCGGGTAAAACTGTAACCTTTGTTTGCATATATCTGAAACCCTTTTCAGTTTAGCTTCAGCCCTTGGGTTTATTTAGCTGTTTTTTTTTTCTTCATGATTTTCCCTGTGATGTGATTGAATTTGTGTACTTTTCACCCTTGTTTCGTTTATTCGTTTATGATTCTTCTTCCACCTTCTGCGGTTTCTTGGTTGAAGTTTTCTTAGTTTTGGTGTTGGATACTACGCAAGTGAAATCCACAAATCTTGTTACTGTGTATTTGGGAGCACGTTGCTTTTGCATTGTCTTTAGCGTGATTTTGCCCTAATTGTCGATCCCAGATGTGGAACCTTACATGCACTTAGTTAATTGCAATCTTCAGTGAAATAAATTTATTGTGCTCTTTCAATGTTTTTTGTTCTTACTTTTTCAAAATTTTCGGATTTTCATCCTATGCTTTGAGAAAAAGGCTCTTCTGCAAGGCCACTGTTACCAGATGAATTTTATGCTAACAGAATGGTTTTTTAGGCAGCTTTTACTAAACTATAGATGAATTTTATTTTCTTTACTTCTTCTTTTCATTGAATGGGGTGATTTTATTTTATTGTATTCGTGTAATGAAGTTGGGGAGGGAAGGGGTAAGAACTGGCAGTGTTATGTTTTCGTGAGTATATCAAGCAGTGTCTAAACTATTTTTTGCCTTCAGTTTGAGAGTTTAATTAATTTTGGTATGTTTGCAGTAGTATTTTCCTATGAATGTGAAGCTGAATCGCTATTTACTTTCGGGGTCATACATATTACTTTCCCTCTAATTACCGATATTTTTACTTTGATGTCCAGTTAATTGTATTTCAAGGCGTATATTTTATGCCCAGGTGCAGTGACTGAATAACTATTTTCTGTATCTGTAACCCTTTATCGTGTTAGTTTGGAAAAACATTATTTTGTGAGTATATACCTCTTTCTGACAGGCCAGTCGTTTCCTTTTGCATTTTTGTACAGTGCAAACTTGCCAGTAAGTTACTTTTCTGTTCATTGTTGTATGTCTCACTTCTCTCTCCCCACCTTCATGAGAACATAGCTCAGACTCATACAGTATGCCGTGTTTTTGTTCTTTTTTCACTGTAAGATGGCTACTTTCCTATTATAAAATATTTTGATGTCCTTGTGTTGGCAATGTTGTTAACTGGCGGTGCCATGGTGTCCACAGCAGATATTTTGCCAAATTGCACTGACAATTTGTGAAGCAGCTCTCATAGGCTGCAATGGCATGTTTATATGGCTGAATTTTGGCCTTACGCCATAGATAATGCTGCTTGGAGGAGCAATAGTTGTTTAGGTCTACTCTGGAACAGTTTTTTGGCTTGTTTTAAATTCTGTGGTGTATTGGTTAAGTTTTGACAGTGTGCTCATCTTTGGTGTTCTATTAATCCGTTCTTTGCCACATCAAGAAATTTACTGTATCTAATATGAAATGAAATTGAGCATCCTCGTTGCATTATTGGCCTTTTTTCCCCTTCACTTCTTTTCTCCCTTTTTTCCCCCTTCACTTGGTAGTTGTAGTTCACTTTCATCTCATTCTATTAAAATAATGATTTAGATGTTTGTTTAATTGAAGTCAAGGGGTCTGGGACTTGTCTAACTGAGTTTTTATTTGAATGCAGGTTATAGTGTTAAATTTGAGGGGAGACATATTTCTTTGTTCTGAAAGGCCACCATTATGGCTGTACATACAAAATTCCGTCTTATTACTTACTCACAAGAGATTGTAGATGGACAACCTATTTTTGTCTCTTCGAACTGTCTTCCTACCAAGGCTTTGAAATATGAACCTGCAGGTCATTCTTTCCATTCTGCTGCACTTAAACTTCGGGGTGTTCAGGAAGAAAAGAATGAGACTGATGACAAAAAGGTGGCCGATGATAAGGAACAAACGTACCTTCCATCCGATTCTTATAGCAGCAAGAGCAAAAAGAAATCTGGTACTGGGGACAAGCAACAAGATCACTATGCATTATTGGGTCTGGGCCATCTGAGGTATCTGGCTACTGAGGATCAAATTCGTAAAAGCTATCGTGAAACTGCCTTGAGGTTTCATCCTGACAAGCAGGCTGCTCTTCTTCTCGCTGAGGAAACTGAAGCTGCGAAACAAGCAAAGAAGGATGAAATAGAAAGTCACTTCAAGGCAATCCAGGAAGCATATGAAGTGCTGATTGATCCTGTGAAGAGAAGGATTTATGATTCCACAGATGAGTTTGATGACGAGATTCCCACTGATTGTGCTCCACAAGATTTCTTTAAGGTGTTTGGTCCTGCTTTTATGAGGAATGGACGATGGTCGGTTAATCAACCAATTCCTACACTAGGTGATGATAATACTCCATTAAAAGAAGTTGATCATTTCTACAATTTTTGGTACTCCTTTAAAAGTTGGAGGGAGTTTCCACATGCTGATGAGTTTGATCTCGAGCAAGCTGAATCTCGAGACCACAAGAGGTGGATGGAGAGGCAAAATGCAAAATTGACAGAAAAAGCTAGGAAAGAAGACTATGCAAGGATTCGCACTCTTGTTGATAATGCTTACAAGAGGGACCCCAGAATACTGAGAAGAAAGGAAGAAGAAAAAGCTGAGAAACAAAGGAAAAAGGAGGCTAAGTTTCTGGCAAAGAAATTGCAGGAAGAAGAAGCAGCCAGAATTGCAAAGGAGGAGAAGCAACGGAAAGAGGAGGAAGAGAGACAAGCTGCAGAAGCTGCTTTACAACAGAAGAAGGTGAAAGAAAAAGAGAAAAAGCTGTTGCGGAAGGAGCGAGCTCGCCTTCGGACTCTTTCAGGACCTATTCTATCCCAAAGTTTACTTGACATTTCTGATGATGACGTAGAAAGGCTTTGCATGTCACTTGATATTGAACAGATGAGGAGTCTCTGTGAGAACATGGAAGGCAGGCAGGTCTTATTAGAGCAAGCAAGTGTTTTGAGAGATGCTCTGAGCTCTAAGAAAGAGGAGGCTGATGTGAAAACCAATCAACAAAATGCCAATGGTTCCATCAAGGCTAATGGCAGTGCTTTGCGAAGCAATGTTGAGAAGAAGGAGAAACCTTGGAGTAAAGAAGAGATTGATCTACTGAGGAAAGGAATGCAGAAATACCCCAAAGGAACTTCACGGAGATGGGAGGTTATTTCAGAATACATTGGCACAGGAAGATCTGTTGAAGAAATAATGAAGGCAACTAAAACTGTACTTCTCCAGAAACCTGATTCATCAAAAGCTTTTGACACATTTCTTGAGAAAAGGAAACCTGGTGCACAATCAATTGAGTCTCCATTGACAACCAGAGAAGAATTAGAAGGGGTATCAACTCCTGCCTCAACCAATAACACAACCAATAACACAACCAATAACACAGAAGACTCTCATAGCAAAAATACAGATAATCAGAACTCTGCATCTGCTAATGGAGTTTCTTCCACTTCAGAACAGGATGTGTGGTCTGCAGTGCAGGAACGAGCACTGGTTCAAGCTTTAAAAGCCTTTCCAAAGGAAACAAGCCAGAGGTGGGAGCGAGTTGCAGCAGCTGTACCTGGGAAGACTGTGAATCAGTGTAAGAAAAAATTTGCAATGATGAGGGAGAATTTCAGGAACAAGAAAAGTGCAGTCTAATGTCATGTGACATCTTAGATTTTACTGCTAAATTTTTTTCAAGAGTATAGGCTAGTTTCAAATTCCTTTAAATATCCATATACTAGTTTATGAGCCCTATATTTTAAGTTTTCTTATATTATTATTGATCTCATCGCTTTTTGATACCGTACTCTGAACTTTGGGAATTAATACATTTACTTGTTATTGATCAAACCTAATACTCCATTTGTTATTAGCTGTTGCAATTGGAAACGAACAAATATTTCAAGTAATGATTGAAATAAACTAAAATGGAAATATGTTATTTTTAACTGCGCTTTAGTTCTTATATCTTTTTATGTGTTTTTTTTTTTTTTCATTTGTTTCAAGAAAATTAACATTCTTTAACTTTTGTTTAATATTAGTAAGAGGAAATCGATAGAATGACAATATTTTAAGTATTCTGATAAAAATAGGACGTGTTTTTAATATACTTCAGATTATTTAATAAATTTAATATTCTTTTATAGTAATCATCAAAGAAATTTAAGAGAAAACTAGTATTTTTTATTTTCATGATTCAGCTATCAATTAGAACTATTTAAATTCTCTTTTTAACATTAATTTTTCACTATTACAATTTTATTACTAAATTATAGAGAAAAAAAAACTGTCTAAATTTTTAAAAAATTATGTCTAAATATGAAAAGATGAAGTAATTCGCGAGGCACGTCTAAGATGATATTTATACTCCTATTCTAAAGAATCCTACCAATGAGTATCTTTAGATATCAGTTTCAGTTAAGAAAATGGTAAACAATTTTTTTTTATTCAAAATCATGAGATGCATTAGATATTATATTTTTTAATAAAAGATTTCTTCTTTAGATTTAACGTGCCTTAATATTCCCTTTTGCATCATTATTTCGTGAGGGGAAAACAGATGGGTTAATCTCCTTTATGTCATTATCTCACGGGGAAAACAAATCGTGATAAATTCAAACTGCCCGGACTTTAATCCCAGATTCACTTATAACCAACATTATTATTAGATTAAAATAAATAACACTTCAAAGATTAAAAAATTAAGGTAAAGAGCATTCGTGAAATAATCTTACACAATCATTTACATTCTTTTCATTTCTTGAGATTCCGAACTTTTGAAAGTTATTTGGTGATTACTCATGAAACCCTTAATCATCTATGAGAGATAAACCCTACTAGTTTTAACGTAAAGAGAATGCCAAACCTAAAAGTCCAACCCTGTATTTCACAGCACAAGTTCCATGATAAGCAAAATTCAATCATGCATGAATTAAAAGAAAATCACTATGTTTTAGAAACAAGGAGATCGGAACAACCGCCAAACAAAGGTGACAGCCTCGAGTCTCAAAGGTGAACAAATACTTGAAGACGCGCTAAGGTGTCGGTGGATGAGCACCATCGCTATCAGGGAGAACATGACAGACATAAAATTTAAAGACACATTAATAAAAACATTTGAAGATTAAATGATTAAATGTTCGATGGATAACAAAAATGGGGCAGAGGATGTTGTGTCCAAGCTCGTCAACTAAAGGTACAGTAACTACATGTTATGATAACTGTCTCATGTGAGCAAGTGTTTGATGGCATTGCACCTTCCCAAGACAATGCAAGAAAAGGAATAAACTATGGTGCAGGAAGAGGAATTGGCTTCACAGAACTCTGAATACGTCGGAATGCTGTCTTTACTCTTTCCTTGAGACCTTCATTTTCACTCTCAACTTCCCCACTTTCTTTGTTGAGCTCTGCTACATTCCCATCAATGTTAATTATCAATTTACCATTTTCACCCATCTTCACATCTCCAAAGAGTGAAACGAGGAGGGCATGCATAACCTTCTCTGCCTTCTTCTCACTCTCTTCCTCAATTTTAATCGCATCGGCTTCATCCATTATTTTTGGGACATCACGGCTGATATTTAAAACCAGAGCAACAATTGAATCTGACACCATGTCACCAATGGGGTCAGCTGTCCAATGCAAGGAGATATGCTTTTCAGATTCTTGCTTCACAGTAACGCAGTCATGGACCTTCAATGTAGGAACTCCAGATTCCTCATCCTCTGACTGCTCAACACTCTCATATATCTGTTTTAGTCTATGCCGAATGACATTAAAAGCACAAGAATAAGGAATGGTAATTCTCTGAGTGATGCTTGCTGTTGATAGTTGTGAAAAGACATGGAGATCATCAGGTGCCATTATCTGGTATGTGAAGCCCTTTTTTACCAGCAAACCACTGACAGTTTCACCAACTTCCGGTGTTTTCTCAGCCAGCTTCCCTATGGTTTTTGCCATTTTCTGGGAATTGAAATACATTTCAACAGATTGACAGTTTTTTGGAGTAAGAATTTTAGTGTTGCGATCAGCAAATTGAGTCATAAGCTTCTGTTTGAGCCTGCCCATCTCATTAGCTTCCCCATGAACAAGAATTATATTAGGTGGATTGAGCTCTTCTAAGAATGCACTTGTTTGAGCAGAGTCAGCGTGAGCAGAAAAGGAAATGTAGTGCACCTGCATGTTAAGTGGTGCAGTGAGTCCATTCATGAGAGTAACTTCCTTCGGTTCATTGATGATGGTTTTTGCCAATGTCCCTTCAACAACATACCCTGGTAAAACACAAGCATTTTTCTTATCAGAGCACCACATTTCAAATAGCTGCCGTGACAACCCACTCTGAAGTCCACCAGGACTTGCCATCACAACAGACGGTCCTACATCTTTGAAAACATCAATGCTACTTAAAGCTGATACGTGCTTGAAGGAAAAGGGATTTGACTTTGCATTCTTGATCCTGTCATTCATGGAAAGGGTGTATGTTTCATACACGGTCAAACATTTCTTTGCAAGTGGAGATGCATAATAGATGGGTATATTCTGGAGTTCTGGATGATTTTCCCAATACTCATCAAGAATCAGGAGGAGCTCCTGTGCACGACCAAGGGCAAATACTGGAATCAACACACGACCACCTTGAGAAATGGTGGAGTGAATAACATCAGTGAAGCGTTTTTCCCGTGTGTGCCGAGGCTGATGGTGCTGAATACCATAGGTGGACTCTATAATGCAAACATCGGGGGAGAACTGTGGGGTCTCAGCAGCTCGGAGATGCCGATCTTCCTCGCGTGAATAGTCTCCAGTATAAAGCACACGGACACCAGCAATGTCAACCATGAACATAGCAGCACCGAGGACATGGCCTGCAGTATAACACCAGAATCGAATACCATTCACTTCTAATGTTTGATGGAAATCTATTACCTGCAGTCACTAACTTCTGTAAGCAGACATTAAAATTTAGATGCCAAAACCCTAAACCCTAAACTATAACACTGATAAATAAATTGATACGAAAAACTGGAGAAAAGAACCTCGATTTTATCCATGGAGCGGTTGATGTCCTGTTCGTCGTAGAGCATGTCTTCGACGGAGACCTTACTGACTTTGACAAAATCAGACAGGAGGAGTTTGTAAATGGCTTTGGTGGCGTAGGTCATGAAAACGCGGCCACGAAAGGTGGTTTTCTCGAGAAAGTAGGGCAAGGAAGCGGCGTGGTCCAAGTGGAAGTGAGTGATGAGGAGGACGTCGACGGTGGAAGGGTCAATCTCGTCGAAATAGGGGAGGGCGGCCATGCCGGAATAAGCAGGGTGGATTCCGCAATCGAACAAAACGGTTTTGCCTTTGTAGGACATGTAAACGCACGAACGACCCACTTCATTTCCGGCGCCTAATGGAGTCACTATCAGCTGATCTTCCTCCCTGCTGCTTCCGACAACACTCTCCCCGCGTCGCTTCACCCAACCGCTCATTCCGATTCGCTTCTCTCTACAAACTATGCTCTAACCCTAACTCCCTTGCCTCCAAAAACATATTCTGTTTTTTAACTTATTTTTTCAATTTTTACCACAAAACGACGTCGTTTTCCGTCCGAGATGCAGAAAAAAAATTAAAGCCGACCACAGTGGGAGTCGAACCCACGACCTTCTGATCCGAAGTCAGACGCGCTAATCCACTGCGCTATGCGGTCTTTGACAGGTTCTAGTTTCAATAAATATTTCTTGAAGCATACTCAGGTTAGATATCTTCCGTAACTATTAATAAAATTTTATTTATATTTTTGAAATTATATTAATTTGAGATAAAAAAAATTAGGATAATGATTTTCATAAGATTAATCTCACATTTCAGATGTCTAATATATTTATTTCAGATGTATAAAAGTTTTATCAAGACCATTAAGTTATTTAGTGTAAGAGTCACATTCAGTTACATTTACCTAGGCATAATTTGTATGCTATTTGCAAAGATTAATGATAATATATACACGCACAAGTGTGTGCGTGTATGCTATTTTCTGATGTGATCAATTAACGTCCTTTAGCCGATCTTGATAACAATCTTAGTAGCCTTTGGAAGGATTAGAGAAAGAATTTTGCTTTTGAGTATATGGCTAACAGTATGCATGTTTAATGTGATTATCTTTAGTATTTTCTTAGGAGTACCTGTTTGTGTTTGGTGTGGTACAACTTGTACTTGTAAATAAATTTATTTTCTGGCTAAAAAAATGTTATTAACCCTTCCTTCTCAGGATGTTTTTTCAATCAGGCAAATCTCTGATTTTTGGTAGATCCTTATCGAGTATGTTGCCAACAGTCTTAATACTTTTTGTTTGTCAATTAATTGATTTTCTTACCCTTCAATAAAGCATTATTTTAGCAATATATTTATTGAAAGAGTGATATTGTTTTACAAAAATTGATTTAAAAAATAATATTTATTGTTGTTTGTGTAAAGAAGCTTTAGACTACAGTGATTGTTCGTGGTAGGGATTCGTATATCCATTTCATTTGAACTTAAACCTCGAAACTGCCACTGTTAATAGAAGTCTGATTTTTCTTGAGAACCTCAAGCTTACACTTGACTGTTAACATAAGCCTCAGACACTTCGAAGCCAGACCATTAATGCCAACTATTCACAGTCACTAGCACAAGAATCCTTTTATCCGATCCTTTTCCTTCTTTACTTCAACCGCACTTCTCATAACTAATTTTATCATTTGAAGAATTAGATCTTTCAAAACTTGAAATATATGCCGGATTAAGATATCAAACAAAAGAGTAACACATGGACGTTGGCTGTGGGCTATAGCACTAGGCTGCCCATGGAAACTGACCAATTTGCCACATGATACAGAGCAAATTCACAACTATTAATCACAATGAGAACGGGAAAGAGTAAGAGAGCAAGGCACCACGTGAAATTCAGAGTTCAACCATGTTCAAAAAACAAGGTAGCAGCCAGTACTAGATTACATACCACATTCAACTTTGTCACAGCAGTGCATGGACTAAAAATTAATCAATACACACCGACAGCTCAATAAATCAATATTCCAGCAAATGGAAAGGACATGCAAATCAGCTAAGAATGTGATTAGTACTTTAATACAAGCCGCCCACATGTCTCAGACTACTCTCAATATCTTCCCTGCAAAAAACAACAAAAGCAAGTCACCTTTTGTATTGATAGAGACAAAGTTGAAAATTTTTCCAATAGCAAAGAATACATAAGATCTAGCCTCAACGAATACAGTTTCCCGCAATAAAATATATTGAACGAAATATTAACATCAGTTTTTATCTCTATTCTGACTAATTTGACCCAGAAACAGAAACTTGAATATGCTCAATTTTGGTTCTCTAAAATACCTCTCCAGTAAAATTGCCTGGGCCAGAAGGCTGATTCCCCTGCTCAGCCTGTTCAAATTCCTGCATGTATGACGGCATAAAAGTATCACCCCTCACATCTGGAGCAATATACCTAGGCACAGGATCTCTTCTTTCCCCTTGTCCAGGTCGTCCAAAGTTCTGCTGTGGCATATAACTCCTGTCCCCTTGTCCTGGAGGTCCAAAGCCCTGCTGCTGAGCATATTGTGGATAATTCTGCGAAGCTTGATCAAAGTTCTGCTGGGGTGGATAGTTTTGCGATGTCTGACCATAGTTCTGTTGGGGTGGAAAATCGCTTGATGCCTGACCGTAGTTCTGTTGGGGTGGAAAATCGCGTGATGCCTGACCATAGTTCTGTTGGGGAGGATAATTGTGTGATGCTTGGCCATAATTTTGTTGGGGAGAATAGTTCTGTGATGTCTGGCCATATTTCTGTTGTGGTGGATAATTCTGAGATGCTTGGCCATAATTTTGTTGGGGAGGATAGTTCTGAGATGCCTGGCCAAAATTCTGTTGGGGTGGATAATTTTGTGATGCTTGGCCATAGTTCTGACGAGGCGGATAATTCTGTGATGCTTGACCATAGTTCTGGCGAGGCGGATAATTCTGTGATGCTTGGCCATAGTTCTGTTGGGGTGGATAATTTTGTGAAGGCCCATAGTTCCTTCCATCCCCTGGCATGGACTCCTGACTATTATAAGAGGGATTCTCTTGTCGGTTGTACTGGCCAGGACTCCTATTCCGGTCTCGTCTTCCTTGATTTCTCCCATACTGTACTGGTGGAGGTCGAGGGATAATAGTTCCATCAATGTACTGATCTCCTATTTATCAACCACGAAAAAATTGTTTCAAATATTCTTGCAATCAAAAGGGTAGCAAACTATTGAAGTGCACATGATGTAGCAAATATTGAAATTGAACAAGTAATGAATAAATCCAATCAACTTCTTAAGCATCTTCAGAAAAGAGAACAAAATAATCATACCCCCGTACTGCTTGTTCACTGGATCAATATAGGAATCTGGTAGCACAAAGATGACTCCAGGAAGACCTGTTAAGATGCCACAAATCAAACATCAAATTATATTTTCTCGACATGATCATGGAATTTGAGAGTGGGAAGCAGGAACAAATACCTTCAAATTTTTTAGACTCTTCTTCAGTCATGACTGCCTGAAAGCCCGTGTAAGTTGTTGTGCTGCACGCATATATCTTCTTTTTCGCCTCTTCCAAACTAAAAAAACACATATTCAAGTAAAGACCACTATTTAACACGCTCTTAACTAAAATTGGTTGAAAATCACAAAATTTCATGGTTTCTAATTTTAATCAACGAACTTCACAATGATTTTGTAGTTATCAATAAATTAATTTGATAACACAGTGTGTTGCTAGCACTCCTCAATATTTTTTCACAATCTAACTTGTTTTTGGTGTATGAGGACGACTTATAATCAAAAGATTGTGATAGGAAGAATTATATGAGAGATGAAGGGAAGAACCTGATGTTGAGGCCTTTGGCACAAGTTTCCTCGTAAGCGCGAACCATCTCTTCGGGAGAGGGTTTGTTGTCTTTGGGGAAGTCCATGACGAAGAGCCAGTGGTTGTAGTCGCAGCCCTCGAAGAGAATGGTATCGGGATCAAGCTCGTCGGGGGTGTTGTTCTGGGAGGATCTAACAGAGAGAAGCGAAATTGAGGATGACCTGAAAGAACGGGACTGAACCACGCCCTTCGGATAGTGGCAACTCCATGAAACGGCGCACCTGACAGGGGCGGAAATGGACGACGCATGCGTGGCGGAGATGGACTGGGTGACGCCGGAGAGTGCTCGGAGGGTCCGTCGGAGGCGAATTAACGACGACGCCATGAGAGAGTGTAGGGTTTTGGAAGATTAGGGTTTTAGGGATCTCTTTCTTCTGATATTTGAGACTGAATTTCAAGGGTTTACGAATGGAATAAATCTGCGTCACAAGTTACTATCCCCCTTTGAAATGTTTTCTGAGTCACTAGTTACTATTATTTTTAGAATTAAATAAATTAATCATCTTTTATTTTATTAACTAATTAAAATTTTAAGCAATAGTATACTTTCAATAAGATAATCGGGGTTTAGTTACATTTTTAATGACTTTTAATTCAACGGTTTATTTTCAAACATTAATAGAAAAAAGTATATCAATTTAAAATTATTTGATGTTCTATATATAAATTAATATACTAATATAGATATAAGATCATAAAATAACATAATTAAATGAATACTAATATAATATAATAAGTATAATGCGAGACCAGATATATTTACAAACCCTTATTTTGAGTAATAACTAACCATAAATATGATAAGGTAAGTTATAAAAGGCATTGTATGTTTCACTTAGATTATCATTTCTGGATTACCAAGATGAAATATCGTTTATAAATTACACAAATGAAAGAAAAAACAAAACAAAAGGAAATAATTAATCAATTGAATAAATTAATATACTAATATAGATAAAAAATAATACACTCAAACTATTATTTATATTCAACAATCGGCTCCCAAACTATTTTAAATAGTTGAGTTTAGTTTATATATAAATTTTATATTGAAGCTTGATATATTACTATAAAATAATTAATATTCTAATATTGATATAAGGTAATAAAACAATATAGTTTAAATAATATTAATATAAATAATAAGATTAGTGATAGGTGAAGTATATTTTCAAATCCTCGTTTTGATTTATAACAAACAAATAAGTACAGTAAGGAAATTTAGTCACCGAAATAAATATAACAATTATTTTATGAATTTTCTTTTATAACAGCTTTGTATAATCCCGTAACAAGGTTGTTATTTATAATCACATATTGAGACGATACAAAAAATAGTAATGTGAGTATTGATAGCACAACAAATACTGAAAAAAAAATTGACCCATATTTGTTGAGTTCTGACAGAAAAATAATCTCGGGTATTTATGAATATTTATATATATAATTTAAAATAAAATATTTTGTATATTTTTAAATTAGATTATTCAAAAATCACTTTAAAAATATAACTAAATAAATACACTTAAATAAATAGTACTTAAAGCATAAGTTTTAAAAAAATAATACTCAAATAAAATTAATCTCTTTAAAACAATTTTAATAAGTAAGTCTAAATAAAATAAATAATTCAATTAAATTACACTTATAAAAAATTAGATTGTGTTAACTTTAATAGGACATGTAGATTTAAATTTAATATTAGTTGATCGTCCACTGTGGATGCTTTATCCTGACATGTCAATGTTAATGCCCGAAGTTGATCGTCACAATTTGATACTAACATGAAAATGGATTACTAATATCACCAAAAGATTAAATTGAACTTTTTTAAATCTTATTTACAAAGATTTAAGTATTTTATCATCAAATCACTAAACAATTAATAATTGCATTTACACAAATTATAAAGTCGTATCATTAAAATGAAAGTATTTAATAAACAAAATTATCATCTAATCAATTAACTTAAAAGTAAGATAATCTCACAAATCTTGTCCATAAAGATTATTTATTTTTTTATATCCTGTCCCAAATTTATCAAATTTTTTACACCATTACAACTTTTCTTTCAGTTTCTAAAAGTTAGATCCACGCCTAGTTTATTTTTCAATACTTAGAACTATATTCAATAAGACAATATTGTTAAAACATTATAGTCTTTTACATCATTTGAACTTTCCAATTCAAGAAAATTAGATTCTCATCGCGTCCAATGGAATTAAACTAGTATTTTAACTCATAGCATAGATAAAATATTTATTCTAAATTACCAAAATTTATGATAAATATTTTGGAATATATAAAAATTAAATTATAATTATTTTCACAATAAATAAAGTTTGAAATAAACAAATTATATTTAGATGTATAGTAAATATTTATATTGTGATAAAAACTTACTTTTAATTGTTAATAATTTTTTAAAACAATTAAAATATGACTCAAAAACATTAATATCCTAGACTTGTTTTAAAATATATAAAAAAATAATAAACTAATATTCATGTTCATGATAGATTATCATTTGTTCTCAAACATAAAATTATCCTAAAAAACAACAATGATATACCCATATTTTCAACGAATGATACTCCTTTGAAAATCAGGCTTAACAGCCATTATTTTTTCTAACAAGTTTTTCTTTTTTCTATCCTTTTGAGAATCAAACCTTTTGATTATTTGGCCTACTTTAATGAAAACACAGCCTTAATCATTAAACTATCTTTCTCTGTTTCCTTTTGTTGTTGTTTTTTGTTGGCAGAACTCACTTTTGTTTGATTTGTTGGGAATTCATATTCATGGTAACACCATCCACATCCATGGAATATACCAGGTTTCTATTGGGACCCTTGCAACTCACAAATTATTAGCAGCCTTACCTGGGAGAGTGGGAAACCCTCCATGTGCATGGTTTTGGATTTGGAGAGAGAGAAAAGTGATGAAGGTTGTGTGGGGTGAGAAAATAATAATTGGAACGTAACAATAAATAATGAGTTTTTTTGTGGAAGGTGAATGAGGTTTCCAATGCCCACATGCACCTTCTTCACCAAACAATTATTAAACTAAGATATACTTCCGTTTTGCACTGCACTTCCCCATTCTCTGGATCCCATCTGGCTCACATTTATGTGGAATCAAGCCACTCTGCTTTTCCATGAAAAAGACTTCAACTTGCTGCGTTGAAGTGAACAATGGCAGAGGTGCTGCAGCCAGGTCGCTCTCTTGCAGAGACACCAACATATTCAGTTGCCTCTGTTGTTGCTGTCATGGTCTTTGTCTGCTTATTGGTTGAACGTTCAATCTACCGCTTTGGAGAGGTAAACTCTAAAGGTTTATGTGTAGTAGTAGTAGACAAATGGCTGATAAACACAAGTAATTTTCAAATCTCGTGAAGAAGATACGAAGCTTATATTTCTTGGTTGTGCAGTGGTTGAGGAAAACAAGAAGGAAGGCACTTTTTGCTTCACTGGAGAAACTTAAGGAAGGTAATAATGACACTGAGTATGATTTCATATTTCCACTATTCCTTGTGTTCTTGAGTTACTAATATTGTTCCTGTTATTTTCTTTCTTTTGTGTTTTACTTGGATTGGTCCTTTTTGTGATAGAGCTGATGTTGCTTGGGCTTATCTCTTTGCTGCTGGCACAAAGTGCAAGATGGATCTCTGAAATTTGTGTGAATTCGTCACTTTTTAGCAGTCGATTTTATATTTGTTCTGAGCAAGACCTCGACATAAATGAGAATATCATGCTTGAAAGCTCATCATCTATCCCTGGTGAAACTAGTATTCCAAAGGGATTAAATACTGGAGCATTCAACCAATGTGGAGAGGTAACACACATTAATTACAAGTACATTTAAGCTTTGCTTTCTTGATTGCAGTTTTTTCCAAGAATACTAATACATGAATGCAGGGTCATGAACCGTTTGTTTCATATGAGGGTCTGGAGCAGCTGCACCGGTTCTTATTTGTTCTTGGAATCACTCATGTTTTGTATAGTTGTCTGGCAGTTGGTTTGGCAATGAGCAAGGTAAGTCCTCATAATTTTCAGTTTGTTGACACACACAACGCAGCAATTTATTTTCTCTTTGTTGCAAGTGTTTGTAGATCTATAGCTGGCGCAGATGGGAAAAACAGGCGAGGATGCCAAGCGATGGAAACCAGCAAGGTAACCAATATAGGAACTTTGTCAATGTACAAACAAATGACTGAGGGAAAACCCTCTGAACTTGTTTTCTTTGCCTGTTTCTCATGTAATAATGATGGAAAATCCTACGTCGCTTCTTCAAATTTGGCTTATATATCTCTTGAACAACTTTACTTAATACCGATTGGCCTTTACTTTTATTATTTTTTGTTGAACAGCAAAGAAAATCAAGTTGATGAAGCGACAGACAACATTTATTTTCCATCGCACTTCTCATCCATGGAGCAGGAGTCCAATCCTAAACTGGATGGTAATATTTCAACATAAATAGCACATCCTTAATTATTTGTGTTCTTGCTTTTACTGGGATGGCGTTTTGATGCATAATTTCTCTAGCAACTCCTAGCTTCTAAATGTTCTTGGTATCATCCTTGCACACATTCTGAATGTATCATAAGGGATTAATACTTGTGATCTGACCTTGCAGCTCTGTTTTCTGCGTCAGTTTAGGAGCTCTATACGAAAATCAGATTACCTTGCACTACGTTTAGGTTTCATCACTGTAAGTTTTTTATTTGTTGAAGGATGTTGGGTAAAATAATGCATGCTGGAGACTTGTTGGAGCTCTATTCCATACCGCTGATGATCTAATCACTCCCTGCTATGTAAATTTACAGGAACACAATTTGCCGTTATCTTATAATTTCCATCAATATATGGTTCGAAGCATGGAAGATGAATTTCATGCCCTTCTAGGAATAAGGTAAGAACCATTTTGAAATGGATTGCTCCTTTTAACTTGTGTTTCTGCAAACCGATGCAAGTTATTAACAGTAAGTTGCTTAATTAACTAACATAGCGTGCTCGTGAATCATGATTAGCATAGGGAATTGAGTGATGGAGAATGAAGTTTCCAACTAAAGAGTTATTGTAACAATACAAATGTTTTTCTCATCAACATTTGACTTCTACTAAGAAAAACAATGAGAAAACTTATAGCTGAATAACGCTTTTTTTTTTTTCAATTTTGCAGCTGGCTGCTTTGGATTTATGCCATAGTGTGCATCTTCGTGAACATCCACGGTAGCTTCTCTTCAGAATTATAGTCGTGCATATTGTTAGCTTCTTTAAAATTAATTTCTTCAAATATTTAAGTTTCTAAATTTTGCAGGTCTGAATATATACTTCTGGCTATCATTTATCCCTGCAATTGTATGTATATTCTAATTTGTTATTTTAACAAATCAAACTGAAAAAGTCCATTGAAAGTTATTTTCATCAAGGTCTGATTTCTCTACACGTAAAAGCTTGTCATGTTGATAGGGGCAAAGCTTCAACATGTTGTATCCACTTTAGCACTCGAAATTATGGAGCAGAAAGGTCCTATTCCTAGGGCACAAGTAAAGCCACGCGATGATCTATTTTGGTTTAAAAAACCAGACATACTGTTATGGCTGATACAATTTGTCATATTTCAGGTAAGAATTGATAACACTTTATTTGTAGGCTTCATGGTTGTGTTTTTTGTTCTTATTTTCTCTACTGTGCACGCAGAATGCATTTGAAATGGCAACGTTTATTTGGACATTGGTAAGACTTCAGTTTTTCAAGATTGTATACGCGACTTATGACATGCTTTTGTTCGAAGAATTATCTTGATTTTCTGTTTGTCTAGTGGGGATTCCAAGAACAATCGTGCTTCATGAGAAATCATTACATGATCATCATTCGCTTGTCATCTGGGTTGGTTTCATCTCTCTTTCAAGATTTTCTTTGTTCTACTTTCTTGACCAAAACTTTCTGCATTCTACACTACTTCAATCTGCAGGGACACTCACATTTTGTTATTTTTAAACTTGCAGTGCTGTTGTTCAGTTCTGGTGTAGCTATATGACAGTGCCCCTGAACATAATAGTTTCTCAGGTTGGCTTAATCTCACTGTTAAGTTCTTAACAAAATATATCACATATTTTATTCTCAATAAAGTGTTCTAACGGAAATGTGATAAAAGTAAATTTATTTTATTGACCCCAGATGGGATCTAAATGTAAGAAGGCCTTAGTGGCGGAGAGTGTTAGAGAGTCTCTGCATAGTTGGTGTAAAAGAGTGAAACACAAGTCTAAGCATGATTCGTTGCATTCACACACAGCAAGATCAGTATGCTCCCTGGAATCAACAATTGATGAGAGGGACGAAATAACAGTAGCATCCGGTACCCTAACTCGAAGCTCATCTTTAGGGTCTTTGAATCAGATAACAGTGACTTCAGTGGACCAGCTGAACTTCGAGACCCCCAACAAACCAAAAGATTCAATCAAGGTGGCTGAGTATTTCTCTGAATCTGTATATACTAATCCTCCACAACAGTCCCACATCGTTGAAGATCGTGTTGGTAACGGAGAGGAGGCCAAAGCTATCACTCTTCTCGATTTGTTTCAGAAAACATGATTAAATAGTGTTTTATATTGCTTGAGAAGTAGTTGGAACTTCATAGAGCATAGATGTACAAATCTTTCTTAAACGAGCATAGACATTTACGACAAATAGTATTTTACATTATTAAATAGTCTCAAATTATTCCTTCCTTATTATATACAACAAATTTCTTTTTATTAATATTGTATTAGAGCAAGTATTTAAATACTTAAAAAAGGAACAATTAAAACATTTATTATATTATGGTAGATTTAAGAAGGTAGGCAAGTTACAAGTTAGTCTTGTGAACTCGTAAGTTCGGACACTTCATTTTAGGTGATCGACACGTATCTGATACTGACACCCTTACGATATTTGTAGGACACCTACGGTTGAAGTGTCTTATTCAAAAGACAAATTTTTAAGTATATGACAATTCTAAAAACTCAAACTTTTTATATAAATAAAATATAAATATTATATATAATTAAGAATATTTAGATTATATATGTTTCTTTTTATTTATTTTTTGGAGTTTAGATAAATGAATTAGGTTATTTTTTTTTTTATTGATTATGAATTTATATAATTCATAATCTAATATATAGATTCGTATAAGATTAGATGTATTTAAGTGTTCCTATCCTATTCGTGTCGTGTTAGTATCCTGCCTTCATAGCAGGTAAGCCACGAAGGGAAGAAAGAGACGAAAGAAAAGAAAAATCAGAACTTGAATGAGGTAAAAGGGAAAGAACATTGTGTGCAAGAATAGTTGTTCATAAACAAGCATAATACACGTATATACCCTCAGAAATGGCACAAGACATAAAAAAAGGCAGCATAGAAAGTAATGAAACAGTGGTGATGATAGGATTGAAGCAACATCAGAGGATGTCTTCTTCCTTGTGGGTCTCAATGACAACATCGGAGGTGGGGTAAGCAACGCAGGTGAGAACAAAGCCTTCAGCAATTTGGTCGTCATCAAGGAAGTTACCATCTGACTGGTCAATTTGGCCAGACTTGACTTTGCCAGCGCAGGAAGAGCAAGAACCAGCCCTGCATGAGTAGGGAAGGTCAATGCCTTCTTCCTCTGCAGCATCAAGAATGTATGTATCATCTGGGCACTCGAACACTTGCTCTCCCGTTGGGGTCACAAGCTTCACCTTGTAACTGGCCATGGCAACCACACGACCCCCACGTCCTCCCTTCACACCAAACACTGCGTTAGAGTTGGAGAATGCCCTCAGGCTTGGCTGCCTCCGGAGAAAGGAGGTGTTCAACGCAGGGCCACACAGAGCGGGTGTCATCGACGCCATTCTTCACTACTACTACTTCTTCTTCTTCTTCTTCTTCTTGCTGATATATAGATAACAATTGGGACCTTCAAGTTGCAGAAAGAGTGTGCTTATAACGTGCATGAGGTGAGGCCACACGCAACCCTATCTGCCACGTGGCATCTTTCTATGCCTCATTATATCTCACTATTTTTTTTTATTTTTTTTTACCTACGCTTTGTGCTCTATGGTCCTCCACTGCTTTAATTGAGCTAACTTCTTTCACAGATTTATTATAAATTTAATTTATTTCTTCTGTACAAAATTATCCCTTATAAATCAACGGTGTTTCCTTTGCTGCATCTTATTTACAACATATTTTAGTGTTACCATATAAGAATGATACCTGCGGACTTTTAATGTATTTTAATAATTTCAGTTTCTTCCTGTTAGTAGGTATTAACAAAGAGGACTTAATCGTAAATATCTCTTAATGTATATATACCATATATTTATTTTTTTATATTGATATTTTTTATAATACTTGTTAAACACAAACAATTTGAGCTTAGGATCAAACTAAAATTTTGGGAGTAAATTTGTTTTGACAATTACTGAAACAGAAAAAAAAAAATCTTAATTTTTAAATTCAAATCAGATGTCATTACAATAAATCGCAGAAATAGCTTTCAAAATTTATTTAGACCAATTGTTACAGTCAGCTAACACGATATAGAATATTTATAATTCTTTTTAATGATAATAAAAAGATATTAAAAAGATGAAGATGATGATATGGTCATTAATTATTTTTTTACAATATTGTTTTTTCGAAAACAGGTTTTCAACTTGTTGTGTTATGTAACAATTTAGAGGTAGTGGTTTTAACATTTGTTTTTGTTGAACATTACGAATTTTATATTCGTATATTCTTGAATACAAATTTACATTTTAGATTATTTAATCCAAAATAGAAAATGAAAGAATATATTTTAGATTACCGAAATATAAATTTTATGTTTCAAAATATATATTTTAAATATAGAATAAAATATATATTTTAGATTATATAATTTAAAATATATCTCTATTACATTCTATAAATCCAAAGGAGTGACACTTTTATCTTTTCACCATCCCATGGGGTGAACCTTCAAACTATGGGTGCATAATGCAATGGCCTTATTTGTAATTTTGAGTTTCAGTAGTCTTTTTGATATTGAAGTTTGAGGCCTGCACAAGATCCAAATGAGGAAAAAACAAAGTGAGGAAACATTTTCAAAAAGCAATTGTCTGGTAACTCAATTAAAGGATTGAATGCAAAGATTCATCCAATAAAGTGCAATAACATGTGGGAAGGTTCAATGCTCCCAACCCTATTCATCTTCCCTTCACCATAGACCTAACATTCTTCATCTTCCTCACTTCACATGCCCATTCTCACCCATCCTACCTTCTTTTGTTTGCAAAACTCTGATATAATTAATAAACTGAACATTTATCATCATTGATGCAACCCTAAGTCAATGAAATCAAGTTTAATACGTCTTTTTATAAGATTTCTTGTTTCAGAGTTCACCCATTTGTATTTAACTCTTAATTTTTTGTACCATATGTAATCTAGTAATCAGCCCATAAAAACTGTTTCTTTGTATTGATCATATATTAGTCCTCGTGTAAAATCACCGAAAAATTTGTAGCATATTTTTATTGCAGATCTAAAAACTCATTTCCATCTCCTAAGGAATCTTATTTTAAACGAAACTTCTTTGCCAGATTCTGTCTCAAGAATCGCCACACTGATTTCAATCTTCATCAACAAAAATAATATCATCAAAGATATGGCCTTAACAGTTTATAGTCACTCTTTCTTTGTGTTTGATGAATGAAGTTTGATCATCGTAGCTTTCTTCTTCTATCTTATTACCTTATACTCAATTTCTCTAACCACATCAGAGAAATGGCTTCAAACCATAAAAGTCTTTTTTTCAACCTACAACTTGTCCTCATGGTTACAATCAGATCAAGCCAGCATCTTCAAGTAGCAAATAATTTCTAACAACTAGTTTCATCCTATTTGTTCACAATCAAACAATTTCGTTTCTTCAGACAAAGAAATCACTTCTAATGTTTTATATCATACGACAAACATCAGAGGTCTCAACTCAACCAACAAGAAAAAGATTACACAGTCACTACAAATTCACTTGCTTCCACAAGTAATGAATACATAATAAAGTTGCTCATCATGAAAAGCTGAAAGTTTGATGAGATTTAGGTGTACACGGAGGGGTTTATTCTCTATAATACAATACAGTAGTAATTAATTAATAACACAAACTGAAAATATAATACCTTTATTATGCATATTATGCATCAACAATCCTTCCTCCTCCATCCCATTTGAGTGAAAAGAAGCAGATTCTAAGAAAACGGTGGAAAAGGAAGATCTAATCAGTGAGCTCTTCCTCCTTGTGGGTCTCGATAACAACGTCAGAGGCGGGGAAAGCAATACAAGTGAGAACAAATCCTTGATCAATTTGATCGTCATCAAGGAAGCTACCCTCTGACTGATCCACTTTGCCACTCACAACTTTGCCAACACACGAAGAGCAGGAACCAGCCCTGCATGAATAGGGAAGGTCAAAGCCTTGCTCTTCTACAAAATCAAGAATGTAGGCATCATCTGGGCACCTAAACTCTTTTTCACCCATTGGGGTGATAAGCTTCACCTTGTAGGTAGCCATGGCAGTCACACGCCCTCCACCTCCTCCTTTCACACCAAACACTGCATTGGCGCTGGGGAATGCCTTCAGACTTGAGATGTTCATTGCCTGTCTCCTAAGGAAGGAGCTGTTCAACGCAGGGCTTGTGATCGACGCCATTCTTCTCTTGCCGTGATATCTGCTTCTTCTTCTGTAAAAGTATGATTTTTCTAAGTCAAGGATCTTGTTGAAGTAGCATTTGATTGTGACTATACAGTACGATGGTAACTCACACCCAACCTTACCTGCCACGTGTCATTGTTCTAAGCCTCAATCCACCTCTCTCTATCATCACTCGGATTCAGCTCGCTTTCCTCGTTCTCACTCAACTACTTCATACACAGTTTTATAGTACTTCTAATGTCTCGCTTCATTAGTAGTAAAATTTAGTTTCGAAGCATTTTTATTACTTAAACAATCTTTTTATAGTTATTTCTGTCAACTTCTGTATAAACTCTAGAAGAACTCATTTTCTTCTGTAATATCTTCAAGTCGCTTGATTTTAAAAACCAACATAAACATTATATTGGAATTACACATGTAAGTTCTAAAAAAATACTTTTTTTTTTTTATTTATCATCAATATTTCAGTTCATTAGGTAGAATGAATGATTGTAAATTCAAAAAACTTTTTTATACTTTTATTCCACAAAAACTGCCACGCGAAACGAAACCACATGGTTGGTTGTTGTTTATTTTTTTTTTTTGTAAGTCATTTTGTTTATTGATTAACCTGTGTGAAAAACCATTTGATTCATGTATGAAGTTTTGGTACTATTTCGCACTGCTTTTGTAAATTTATGAGAACCATACGATGAAATGTTCTGAAGGAGAGAATGAAATGTCATTACAACTTACTACTGGTGTTGGCTTATAAAATTGTGTTGTGAAAAAATGGGACAAAATATACGTTTGAATACACATTTGAAGAAATTTCCAGTTGTTCTACACTTCTCAAGTTGTTGAGTTTTCTTCAGGGTAAGGTTCAAGAAATATCTTTCCATTTCTTTTAGATAACGTTATTCTTCCCTTTATAACTCTTCCTTCACATACTGATTTCTTTGTGGAGTGTATTTTTAGTGAGAAGTTTCAAGCATTTTATTCTACTTGTTGGTTAGAAGAAATAATGTCTTCAAAAACCCTGGAATATACTTGTGTTGCAGTACTACTGTGCAGCAGAAGAAGTTTGAGGGGAGCCTTGGCTATGATTTTTGGAACATGGAGAAATTCTTGAAGAAAAAATCTGTTCAGGATGCTGGATTATTATCATATAATTAAGGATCTTGGAGTTTTCTTGAAGAACCAAACTTGATTTTCAGAGAGATGCTGATTCAAAATGAGTCTCCATTCACGGGTTATGAAATTCCATTACTGAGGAGGATCAAGCAAGGAACAGCTACCTTAAAGCACTACAAGCACTTGGTAGACCAAGGACAAAGATAACGAATGAAATTCGAAATTTGTTCAAATTCACTGAGGGATTGAAGTACAAATTGATCAATTACTTGATTCAACCTGATGAAAAAAGATAATGGATGAACTGATGAAAAAAGATATGGACCTACAATATGTGGATATATGTTTGAGGTGTTTGCAGAGGTGGAATGTGAATATTACGCGTACATGAGAAGTAAATTGAAAAGGTGTGGGCTTAAATAAAGGATTAATGACGTGGGATGAGAAAGTCGTTAGAACAAAATAATGCTAGAAATTAGAACAATATCTTATATTATCTAAATTCATAGGATAAATAAGATAGAAATTTGATAGTAATTTCATAAAAATTAATGTTAAGAATTGAAAAAAATCTTAGATCACTCAAATCCATAAGATAAGCAAGATCATAAATTATTATCGGTGACCTAACTCACAAAATAAGAAATCTAAGAGAAAAACTCTCTATCTTTCTTTGATGAATCCTAGTGTACCACCAAAAGATAATATTTGAAACACAACTTTAAATTAAACAAAAAAAATAATTTCTTAAAATATAACACATTCAAGATTTTAAAAAATTTTGTTCAAATATACCAAAATGAATGAAAATATTCTTATATAGAACTCCGTGAAAGAAAGAAAAATAAATAAGTTCATCATTCCTTCTTCTAAACATAAAAAAATAAAATAAAATTTATATTTATTTATATTTTTACGATCAGTTAACACGATCTAGAGTCTATTAAATCGTCTTTAATAATATAAAATATATTATTAAAGAATGTATTACAATACTCTAATAATATTAAATGTATTTTAATTTTTCTTTTGTAAAAAAATGTGTTAGTATTAGTTAAGTAGATATTATTATATTTATAGTCATTAATATAATATTGAAATAATTTTAATATTTATTTTAAGTTAATGTTAGTTAAACTAAGAATTAATTTATATGTTACGAATTTATTCACTCTTATGACAATAAATAAGAACAGTTAATTACTTTTAATCCAAATGTTCATATTTAAAAATAATAAATATTCTTATTTACACTTTTCGTATCTTGCTTTCTATGTAAATTTTTTTATATTTATTTCTTTTGTCTATCTTCATCTCTTCTACTCATACTTTTTTTCATCTTCATCATCCACATTACCCGCAACATTGTACAATTATTTTTACGTTACTGTCAACAAAACCAACATAAATTAAATTAAATTAATATTAAAGTTATTTTTTATTTAGCATCCTCTTGGGGAGCCACAACACAAACCTGGGTAATAATGTCTGGTTATGAAAAGTCAAATTTTTTTATGAACATAAGATGGACACTAATCACAAGTAACATAGGCTATTTGCAGATATAGAAAAGTAATAAATGTTAATGTCAAATTATAGTGATGAAATGATATTAAAAAATGAAGATGATGATATGATCATTAATTATTTGTTTTTAACAATATTGTTTTTTCAAAAACAAACTTGTTTTGTATTATTTACAATTTAGAGAGACGTAGTAGTTTTAACATTTGTTAGAACATCCATAATTTTGTATTATGAATGGTAAATTTTTAAATACAAACTTGTATTTTGTACTGTATTATCAGAAATAAAAAATAAAAAAATATATTCTAGATTTCATAATTAAAAAATAAATTTTGTATTTCAATATATATATATATATATATTGAAATATAAAATAAAAAATACATTTTAAATTATGCAATCTAATATATAATTCAAAAATGTATTCCAAAATACATAATTTAAAGTGTATTAATGTATTTTAAATCTGTTTCCGAATCTAAAAATGCATTTCATATTTAATAATCCAAATATATTTTATATTTTATAAATATAAAGCATTGACAGTTATCTTTTCTTAGCAACTTCAAACTATGAGGTTCATAATAGCCTTATTTGTAATTGAGTTTAAATTGTTTTTGGAATTTGAAGTTTGAGGCCTGCACAAGATCCAAATGTGGAAAAAACAAAGTGGGGAAACATTTTCAAAAAGCAATTGTCTGGTAACTCAATTAGTGGATTTTGAATGCAAAGATTCATCCAATAAAGTGCAATAACATGTGGAGGTGGAATGATACTAAATCTACATCTTCCCTTCACCATAGATCTAAAAGTCTTCATTTCCCTCACTTCCCTTTCTTGATAAAATATTATTATTAAAAATATATAAATCAGTAAAATATTAAAAATAATAAAAAAATATAAAAAAATATCATAATATCATATATAATTAACAAAATATCAGAAAATATAAAAAAAATATAAAAAAATATTAAATATATTTATTTAGAATAATTTTTATATTTAATTTTTTTTAAATTTTATATTAAGTAAACTATTATAAATAAATAAATAAAAACATTTATGAAAAACGTTTTTTTATATTATTTTATTTTTTATTCATATTTGTTTATAATTATCATATCATTGTGTAATCTTTACTAACCCTCCGGTTAATATTTTTCACCATGTTACGTTGTTTGTTTTTAATACTGTGATATAATTAAAAAACTGAACATTTATCATCATTGATGCAACCCTAAGTCAATGAATAAAGTGTTATCCCTCTTTGTATAAGATTTCTTGTTTCAGAGTTTTAACTCCTAATTTTTTGTACCATATTTAATTTAGTAATTAGCCCATAAAAACTTGTTTGTTTGTATTGATCATATATTAATCCTCTTGTAAAATGACTGAAAACTTTTATTGCAAAATGAAAACATCTTTCTTAAAAGGAGACAACTCAAATCTAAAAACTCATTTCCATCTTTTAAAGGGATCTTATTTTAAACGAAACTTCTTTGTCAGATTCTGACTCAAGAATCGCCACTGATTTCAATCTTCATCAACAAAAATAATATCATCAAACATATGCACTTAACAGTATGTAGTCACTCTCTCTGTGTTTGATGAATGAAGTGTGACCATCGTAGCTTTCTTCTTCTATCTTATTACCCTCATACTCAATTTCTCTATCTACATTAGAGAAATGGCTTCAAACCATAAAACTCTTCTTTCAACCTACAACTTCTACTCATGGTTACAATCAGATCAAGCTACCATCTTCAAGTGCCAAATAATTTTTAACAACCAGCTTCATCCTATTTGTTTACTATCAAACAATTTCTTTTTTTCAGACAAAGAAATCACTTCTAATGTTTTAAATCACATAACTAACATCACAGTTCTTAACTCAATCAACAAGGAAAACATTACACAGTCACTACAAATTCACTTGCTTCCACAACTCAACCAAGTAACCAATACATAATAAAGTTGCTCATCATGAAAAGCTGAAAGTTTGATGAGATTCAGGTGTACACGGAGGAGTTCATTCTCTATAACACAATACACTAACTAATAACATAAATTCCAAATAAAATACCTCCTCCTCCATCACATTTGAGTGAAAAGAAGCATATTCTAAAAAAATGGTGGAAAAGGAAGATCTAATCAACGAGCTCTTCCTCCTTGTGGGTCTGGATAACAACGTCAGAGGCGGGGAGAGCAATACAAGTGAGAACAAATCCTTGATCAATTTGATCGTCATCAAGGAAGCTACCCTCTGACTGGTCCACTTTGCCACTCACAACTTTGCCAACACACACAGAGCAGGCACCAGCCCTGCATGAATAGGGAAGGTCAAGGCCTTGCTCTTCTGCATAATCAAGAATGTAGACATTATCTGGGCAGTTTAACTGTTTTTCACCCTCTGGGGTGATAAGCTTCACCTTGTAGGTAGCCATGGCAGTCACACGTCCTCCACCTCCTCCTTTCACACCAAACACTGCATTGGCGCTGGGGAATGCCTTCAGACCTGAGATGTTCATTGCCTGTCTCCTAAGGAAGGAGCTGTTCAACGCAGGGCTTGTGATCGACGCCATTCTCCTCTTGGTGTGATATCTGCTTCTTCTTCTGTCAAAGTATGATTTTTCTAACTCAAGCATCTTGTTGAAGTAGCATTTGATTGTTATATACAGCATGATGGGAACTCACACGCAACCTTATCTGCCACGTGTCATTGTTCTAAGCCTCAATCCACCTCTGTCTTATCACCACATGCATTCAGCACACTTTCCTCGTTCTCACTCAACTACTTCTTACACGGTTTTATAGTACTTCTAATGTCTCACTTCATTAGTAGTAAAATTTAGTTTTGAAACGTTTTTATTGTCATAAAATAAA
>Ga0099825_1001359_pt1 | contig 31013 bp, 13 predicted proteins | sample SiratroredBW_FD_76838 | JGI IMG/M metagenome (GOLD analysis project Ga0099825, IMG submission 76838) | Root nodule microbial communities of legume samples collected from California, USA - Siratro red BW | ecosystem: Host-associated > Plants > Roots > Nodule | place: USA: California | collected...
ATGTTCAGTATTGTTTTCTAATGATGATAGAACAATATAGCTCTTCAGCTTAAATTTTTGTGTGTAGTTTTTACTTTTTATTTACCTTGTAATTATAAAAAAAATATTACATTATTTTAACATAAATATTTAGAATAAAATGATATTTTATACCATCTGTTAAAAACAAAAGAAACTTATTTTGGTAAATCAAACAAGGCTAAACATCATACTCTGGATCTAAAAATTCAAATCATATTCTAACCTATCCATATGGAACAAGAGCATATAAATTATCAAAAAGCAAGATCATGAAGAATGCTTTGTTTGTTTGTTATCTAAGAAGTTATTTGGCTTTTTCAATCTTACCTGATTTAAAGAAATACTTCAATTCAAATTTCAGGCATTCCTCGTCTGAAATTCCACACAATTCAAATTTCACGCATACAGATATTTAAAAGTTAATTTAACCCAACAAAAATTATGCTTTAAGCCATCGAAGTTAACTTTTTAACTTATATACTAATATAGTTAAATATAAATAATATAATAAAATTACTCAAAATCAAAATTAAAACTTACTTAAAATCAATTTCTGATTGGATAGAATTGGTGTACTTTCCACCATAATCTCAAAACTAGATCTGAATTCATGAAACGATGAAAGATTATTCAGAAATCTAGATAAAAAGTGTTCTAAAAAAATAATAACTTTATTAAATAAAGTTTGAATAATTAATATTATATATAAGTTAATATAATAAAATAGAACATTTCATTATAATAAACTATACCGCGTGAAAAATATGGCTTTGAAAATCTATAAAAATTCATAAAGTATAAAAATTAATATGTATTTAAAAATATATAAAAAGTTTAAGACAATAAATATATAATTATAGTTGTCCCATGCCAAATTAAAATTAGGTGTTTTAGATATTATCAAAATAAAAAATAATTATAAATTATTATTTTTACAAAAGTATCGATGCTTTATAAATTAAGTAATCCATTAATATTAGATGTAAATTAAAACTACATGTCCTGCATATTGCCAACGTAAACAATTATAAATTATTATTATCATTAAAATACTAATGTTTCATAATAGTTCATCCATAAATATGGATAAGTATCTTAAAAATCCTATATTACATAGCTCAAAAGAATTATATTTCATTTTATGTAATTTGATAACCCTTTATTGGCTCCAATAAATTGAAAAGTTTCATTTTATCAGAACTTTCTTGTGCCTTTACTTCCATATTGATCTTCCTTTCCCTCTTACACAACTAATATAAATCATTATATGCAAACAACTGGTATAGAGTATGCAGATGATAATGGCCAACGAACTGCATTTATCATTTAAGATGAAAAAAAGTGGATTATTGTAGCTGAGGACAAATTCTAAAAGATGGATCTTCTAAAACTCTCGAGGAGAGGCATCCATCTTGAGTACAAAAAAACCAAAAGAACTTTGGTTATTTGATGAACCAAAATTTGATAGCTAACCATTTTACAGTATGAATAATGTCCAAAAACGCATCACTTTTCTAATCTCCACAACTGTCTGTCTCGGAACCATTACTATAGAAATGTTTATGACCATCACTTCTCATTCTTGGAGAAGAAGATAGACCTTTCATATAGCTTTCTGTCTCCGAGCCACTACTATTGCCACTACTACCAAATTGTGTGTGATCAACTTTTCTTGCTCCTGGATCAGAACCATAGCTAACAGTTCGTCTATGATTATTATTGCTTCTTGCTCTTGAAGAAGAGGAGCCTCTTCTAGCGCTTTGAATTGAATGAAGTTGGGGATCGTACTTCTGGGATTCAAGGTAATTTAGAGCTGTAACCACATCAGCTATGACAGGCCGCATACTAGGTTGTTCTTGAACACACATGGCAGCAATAGCAAGAACTTGGTACAAACCTCTCACTGGATACTGACCCTCGAGCAATGGATCAACCATCTCCGAGAATCTTTTTCTGTCTTTGAACAAAGGTCTTGCCTGCAACAAAATACACATGCATTATAAGGTACTCATTTTGGAAGACAATGCATCAATAGTGACATTTTCATATTCAATCTTAAGGAAGCAACTTTGCATGATAATAATATAATATAAAATGCCCTAGTAATTTGAAATAAAGCAAGAAAAGAGATTAATGTTTCTAAGGAGTAAAGGGTACCTAATTTTTATTTGTACTTTGTACATAATGTAATCAAGCAATAGAAACACAAGTTACCTATCTCCAATTCACTTGAAACACAAGACAAGCAAAAATAATTTGTTTCATATAATGTGCAGTGACCTTAAAGGAAAAGGAATACAATAATCTGTATAACTGCATGATTAATGTATATTTTTTGTATTCCAACTTTCTTATGATAAAAATCTTAACTAGTATTGTGAAAGACCATTCACATACCCATGCAACTAGATTTTGTTCTTTGGGAGGTTTCATGTGGTCAATGGCCTTTCTGCCTGTGATGATCTCCAAAAGAACAACGCCAAAGCTATAAATGTCAGACTTGAACGTCAATTGACCCGTCATGGCATAATCTGGGGCACAGTACCCATATGTTCCCATAACTCTTGTTGATACGTGCGTCTTATCACCACTTGGTCCTACTTTTGCCAACCCAAAATCTGATAACTTGGGATGATAACCCTCACCTATTAAAATATTGGAGCACTTCAAGTCACGGTATATGACAGGAGGCTTCATTTTATCATGCAAATACTCTAACCCTCTAGCTGCACCAGCTGCAATTTTCATTCTTGTATTCCAATCAAGTGGCTTTCTACTACGTGGAAGATCTACAAAATGAGCAAAAGAAGAAGATATAAACCACGGACAAAGAAAATAACACATTTTACTATTCTAGCTGAAGAAAATTATACCCTGCAAATGGTTCTCCAAAGATCCCAATGGCATGTACTCATAAACCAGTAGCCTCTGCTCTCCCTCAGCACAAAACCCAATTAAATTGACCAAATTAGGGTGATCTGCCAAACTCAATGTCAATACTTCAACCACAAATTCCCTAATTCCTTGATGCCCATAAGGGTCTAGTTGCTTTATTGCCACAACCTACGCAAACAATAACAAACCTCAATATCATCAAAACCTTTAGCATATGAAAAACTGAAGTGATGTCATATGAAAGTATCATAAACATGCAAGACATGAAAAAAGGTGGATTAAAATACATTATATGCATTTAGGGTATCCAATTTTGGCGAACCTGATTTGTTTTCTCTATGCACCCCTTATAAACCTTGCCAAACCCTCCTTCACCCACAAAGCAATCTGACCTAAAATTCCTTGTTGCAGCTGCAAGCTCGTCAAAAGTAAATGTTTGTGCCCGGTAACTTTTAACATTTCCTTCATCAGAAATCTCTTTCAAATTCAAATTCTTCACGTCCAGAGATAGCTGATCAGGCTTACATTGATTATCTTCACTTTTGCCGTTCACTTTCAAATCAAGTTTGACAACTACAAAAAAATTGCGCGCACACACACATGCATACAAAATTAACATCACTTGAGGGTGAGAGAGAAAACAAAATGATGCATAAATCCATCTAAGCATACCACAAATAATAAAAACCTAAAGCAATTGAAATTGAAAAGAAACAAACAAAACAAAATGACAAGCACCAATTGGATTATATGGATCGCACCATTCAATCAACAACAACAAAATTAAAAAAGAAAAATATAAAACCTCACGGAACAACGAACAATTAGAGAGTTAAATTTATTTCATCCACGTCCAAAACTGACTCTAAAATTTCCAGAAACCGGCAAAACAAATTTCCAGTTTCAAATTCTTTTCTTCCACATGTCAAAACTAAACAAAAATTTCTTGATTCTAGAATTGAAAGAAAAAAAAAAAATACCAATTTAGGTCGATGAAAAGACAGACCCCGGATTAATTCACGAGAAACTCGAGTCCAAATTTTGTTTCTTTTTTCATTAACAACAAAGATTAAACGCGATCACAAATAACAGGTGAACCTGTTCCAACTCTGCCTTAGTAAATTGCATGAAAACATTAAGATATTGCGATCCGTTGGTAAAATTTACCAGCAGCAATGAGCTTCTGGGTGCGATTAACGGTGTTGGATTTTTTGCTTGATTTGCCTACGCAACGAAAGCAACCCATGTTTTTTTTTCCGTTTTCTCTCCGTTCAAGGCTTAAAGCAAAGAAAGCCCAGAACGGACCTAAACATGAAAAAGAGTATCACAAAGTGTGTATGAAAAAGAAAAAGAAAGAGAAAGAGGATCCTAATGTTGTGGCCATTTTCTGGGTGCTTAAATATATTCAGATGTAGAACAATGTGAACACTACACGGGTTGTAGAAGAAAAATGAAAAGAGTTACGAATTAAAAGAAGCCATAAGAAAGTGAAAGGGCCTTTTCGTCCTTTCAAGCGGTTGCAAAAGATAATAATCTCAAGGGCCTGTTTGGGTAGTTCAGTTTTCGGTTCACTATAAAAACATGACACCTTAATTATGTGCTCTTGGTGTTAACTGTTTACATATTTAGTATGAATGTCTTGGTCAACATGTGTCTTTGGCCTTACAAGTTCCTAACTTCTAACCATTTTCATCACAATCTACTTTTATCTATCAACAAAATTATTTATAGACATTCTCAGTATGTTTATTATAATTTTAAAAATATAACTCTTTATAAAATGTACAAGTTAGCTTTTAAATAGATACAACAATATTTATTGAGAAAATACCCTAAATTTATCTCAATAATAATGATATGGAAGCATCTTGTCCATTGTAGCTATTTGAAAAGCATAAAAATAAACATCGACACGATGCAAAACACAAATAGTTTACATCGCAGACACTATGAATTCCATGCACGTTTCCTTTCTTTTTCACTAAAACACGTTTTAACACCACCATTCCGCAACTAGCTAAGGTAATTGCGTCGGAAATTCGAGAATATGACTTGTGACTGAAGTCCCCATCAAGTATATGTCTAGTAAAAGCATGTCAGTCTACTCATACGAGTAACAACCATATAAAGGTCAATTAAAAAAACAACATTTATCATCGTACAAATAATTATATATATATTCAGATGCACTCATCTATCATTATATTATATTTAGTCACATGTCATGTTATTGTGATGTGATATCATCATGATTAAATATGGATATTTTTTTAAAGTATCTAATAAACAAGTTTTACGAAAATTTAATATATTCCGTTAGTTGTTAAACTGCATTTTCGCTATCAGGTGGCATTAACATCTTTTATCAAGTCAAATGCCCTTGCTACCAAGACAAATATAAATTTCTATTAATTTCTCACCACCTAAAATTTATTAATTTCTCACCACCTAGATTTAAAGTCGAGATACTGTCATTAACAGGAGTTTCATATTTATTATAACCAATCAAGACATATATCACTCCAATATCTCTACAATAAAACATATATAAAAACATACAATATATATATATATATATATATATATATATATCAAAACACTAAACATGACATAATAATATCATTGTCATCTAATTGTAGCTTAAGCTAGCTACTCACACTCAAGCAACTTCTCTCCAATACACAAGATATCTTCGAGAATAAAACGTACCAGAATATAAAATAAAAAGTTAATTTCAAAATATATATTTTGAAATACAAAATATGTATTATGTACATTTTGAAATACTAAATTAAAAACACATTCCAAATGTATATTCTAAATTTTCAAAATGACATTTTAGAATATAAAATTTATATTTCATAACATACATTCTGAGATAATAAAATAAAAATAAATAAATTATACATTATAGAAATCAAATTTTGTATTCTAAATTATACATTCTATAATACAAAATTTATATTCTAAAATATATAATATAAAATACAAAAATATTATTTTTAATATTCTAGAATGCATAATTTAAAATGTCACTAAAATTACATAATCCGGAAGTGAACTGCATAAATGAAAGCCCACCGATAATGTATTCTAATAATGGTAAATTTGAAATTTCAATACTATAAGGTACAACTTGAAAAGTATGGAGGTGCAGAATGTAATACCAAAGCAAAGCCTGTTACAAAGCAACAATCCAATCCCAGCCCAACGTTTTCAACTACTACTCTGCGGCTCCCTGTTTCCTAAAACGACGTCGTTACAAAGCGCGAACGAGTGCTACCGGAGAAAGATCGAGACAGAGAGTGATCGCAATGCTGCGACAGTTGGGAATGCACGCGCCGCGTGTGGCCTTTAACTTCAAGCCGAGGAGGTTACTTCACGGTGGCTGCAGCCAAATATTAATCACACGAGCATTGTCCTCCGCCGCCGTGTCGCCGCCGTCGAAGGCGATCGTGTACGATGAGCACGGGCCACCGGACACGGTGACTAAGTTGGTGGAGGTTCCGGCTGTTGAAGTGAAAGAAAAGGAGGTGTGTGTGAAGATGCTAGCTGCGCCTATCAACCCCTCCGATATCAATAGAATACAGGGCGTTTATCCGGTGCGGCCAAACCCACCGGCAGTGGGTGGATATGAAGGCGTTGGAGAAGTTCTCTCAGTGGGCTCCTCCGTCACCTCTCTCTCTCCCGGTGACTGGGTTATTCCCTCCCCACCCTCTTTCGGTACTCTCTCTTTCACTTTTTTTCCCTTTACTTTTTCACCTTAGTATGATCAAAAGAACGAGTTTCTGTAAGAAAAACAAGTAATAAGATCAAATGAAATGGGAAATTAGCTTATACACATAAAAGTAAAAATTCAGAGAAACTACTTCAACAAGTTCAAGGTAATTTCAGTCTTCTCTTCTAGAAATAGTTTTTTGAAACTTCGTCTGAATGTCTTTGATGAAACTGGTTCTTAAACTAACTGAAAGCTTACAAGTTAGCTGAAGCTTATAAGCTATGAGCTGCAAAACTTACAAGTTAGTTTGATAAATTTAGTTTATATAAAAAAAAATACGCATTTAGTTATTTTACTAGGTAAAATGAGATTTCAAATGGAAACAAAAACTACTAAAATAAGTGTAAATGTGAAACAAATTTATCTTGGTCAATCAAGCGGATAAGCTTGTCAAAGTAGTTTTCAAGAGAAAGCAACTATGGCCTCTTAGCTGGCGTTTAAGATTGAATTAGGTTCAAATCCAAAAGTTGAAATGGCATAGAGCTTATCTTAGCAATTATAGTTGAGCCTGTTAGACCACCCTATGTATCTGACCATTGTCATACTCTCTAAATTGTCTAATTCTATTAGCTTCTAGCTCAAGTCTTTTGGTCTTTCACGTGGAGGAGTGTGTTAGACATCAACACTGACTAGTAGTGAGATGAGCAAAATCTCTCTGAGTTGGGCAATTCGTGCTTCTTAATTTTTCCAAATCCAAATTCATTGTACTTTGTAGTTTTCATTGTTATATTTGGAAATTTTATGTATTTATTTTTGCCATACACAGGGACGTGGCAGACGCATATTGTGAAGAATGAGAATGTTTGGCACAAGATAGAAAAGGGTGTGCCTATGGAATATGCGGCTACAATTACTGTTAATCCCTTGACTGCACTTCTCATGCTTGAACACTGTGTTACTTTGAACTCTGGTACATTTTTCTCCCTTGCTGAATTTCCTATATTTTTTATTTGTGGTTGATTAGGGGATTAGAATTTTATTTGATCTGGATGTCATCAGGAGATGCTATTGTGCAAAATGGGGCTACCAGCATGGTTGGTCAGTGTGTTATTCAGCTTGCCAAGTCTCGTGGCATTCAGAGCATTAATATTATAAGGGACAGGTGCTCATTGGAAGGTCTTTGCTAGCTTTGTTATTAGCTTTTAGCTTTTGAGTGTTTTTTCAAACTATGGTTTGTTTATTATAATTTTTTTCCATTTCTTAAATATAATTTTATTAACATATTCTGGCATATTAATAAAAAATCTTAACTTTGCATCACAAATCCTTTTGCTACAGGCCTGGGGTCAATGAAGTAAAAGAAATGCTTAAGAATTTGGGTGCTGATGAAGTTTTCACTGAGAGCGAATTGGAAGTGAAGAATGTCAAGAATCTCCTGGTATACCTAGGCTTATTATGTTTGTTTTGTTCTATGCTATGATATACATATCAATTTTTCAGATCAATGATAGTCATAGGTTAAGCAGTTGGGAAGGGTGTTTTGGATGTATTCTAGCTTTCTTGTTTGAAGTTTTGCTCTTGCTTCTATGAGACGCAGGGGAAGTTGATAAAAAAATTGCTTTGAAGCATTATTTATCTATATTGAATTCAGATGACTTATTCTGCATCAAATTGACCTGGTAGGGTGGTATACCTGAACCTGCACTGGGATTTAACTGTGTTGGTGGCAATGCTGCTTCTTTGGTACTCAAGTTTTTGAGGTATGACATGAGATATTGGATGAAAAATTTAAGAATGAAAACTTTCTCTTCTATTATGATGATTTAAGTGAGTTCATACTTTCCAGACAGGGAGGAACTATGGTGACATATGGTGGAATGTCTAAAAAACCTGTCTCCGTGTCAACATCATCCTTCATATTTAAGGTCAGGCATTAATTCTCCCTCTTGTTGTTGGTTACTTCGGGTTATTGTGTAGGAGTTAGACTTAATGTTGAAGGGGAGCAACGCATGTTTTCTTTCCAATGGGAGGCCATAAAATATTTTTATATGTTAGACTTAAAGGGATTTAAAAAATTTGGGGTGACCATCCCCAGTTCAGCCTTTAGCTCCGTCCCTGATCTTTGTTACTGTGATTGAAAATAAATGAAGCATAAGGATAATCGTACATACATACATGTACATATATACATACATGTACATATATATATATATATACATATGTATATATACATATGTATATATACATATGTATATATACATATCTATATATACATATCTATATATGTATATATACATATATATATATGTATATATACATATATATGTATATATGTATATGTATATATATCGAGTTGAATCGTATTAAATTTCCAATCGTATGTTGTAACTGTCTCACTCAGTTAACATATGCCTTAGAGGGCTCTAATTAGCATTTAGAACTTGGAAGTGATTCTGATTAAGAAGGATTCAGCTGTCAAGCCAAGAAGTTAAGATAACTACAGCTCCCTGAGTACTTGTTAGTTCATGAACCTTCTAATAAGTCCATATTTTTAGCTGTAAAGAGTGCCTTGTCTTTCACAAACATCAAACCTAGCAGTAAAGAGTCAAACATGAATATTAGGTGTGTGCTACTCATGCAATTCTGTCTAGAAGTTCAATGCAATTGAAGACATAATTCTAGAGTCGTGGTTCTTTTGTGCTGCGAATATGTATCGGGTGGTATCTCTTGTTGAAGAATTAATTAAATAGAGATATACCTAGACATTTCCATGATTGGATGAATGAATTTTTAATATAGCCAACGAATCTTCATGTGCCTATTTGGGTGACTAAATCGCCATATTTTTTATTTTTTATAATAGAATAAAAAACTGAGAAGTTTAGAATGCCTGTACCCGTGGTTTGAAATGCCATCTCTATAACGTAATATTTGATGATTCAAATTAGAAAATGAGTGGGAAAATAGCAAGAAAAACTACTCGTGTTGGACTGTGAACCTAGCTCGTGTTGTGATCCCTTAATTTCATAACTTAGTTTTGGTCTAACCTTTCAAACACCAATATCTTAGTAGAGTGGCACATTGATCTTGTAAGAACCACATTATTTGCAGGATCTTTCCTTGAGGGGATTCTGGTTGCAGAAGTGGTTGAACACAGATAAAGCTGAAGACAGCAGAGAAATGATAGACAGACTTTTGAGTCTTGTGCAAGAAGGAAAGTTAAAATACAAGTATGTTCTTCTTCTGTACGTTTCAAGGGGGGGTTGGATTGGGTTATATTCATTCTGTAAGGTCAAATTGCATTTAAAAGTTCTCAAATTTCTCTCTCATTATTTGGCATGCCAAATTCATATGGTGCTCACTGTTTGCAGAATGGAATTGGTTCCCTTTGACGATTTCAGCTCAGCATTGGATAAAGCTCTAGGAAAACTTGGGAGCCAACCTAAGCAAGTTATCAAATTCTAAATGTGTGGATGTTTATACTGATTTCTGTCGGATAAAAAATGTGTTCTGGAATTTCCGAGAACAAGCAATCTATCAAGGAGTTACTTCTTCACAGGGATGCAGGATAGATTTTTAGTGCAAGGAATAAAAAATAGAGTTTAATTTGGTGCATTGTCGATGTAAAGATTCTTACATTCTCAATCAACCAGATGTCATCTAAGCATGACTTTTAATTGAGTGTGATGGTGTAAGAGTGTTTTAACATTGTTAGTGCGTTCCCATTAAATTCTACGAACTTCCAAAAGAGTAGAACTATTATGATGAAATAAATAAGAAAAACTTTATTTAATCACAATAATTAAGTGAACATACACCTCATCCTTCTCAAATAATAGGCAATTTGGAAGTAAGATGCTTGCAGTTACTTGTGAGAATTCGAGCATTTGTGCCTATAAGTTTTGCATTAAAATATAAATTAAGGAGGAAATTAATTTTTTATATAAAACAATCAAATCCCTAGTCGCAATTTGTTTCGTACATGATTACCGGCTAATCCCGACATAAATTTGTTTTTATGAAATTGGATCAACTTATTTCAAAGATTGTTCGCAATTGAAGTCACCATTAAGTTTTTAGTTGCTGTCTATTTTGTCACTGCCTCGTGTTTTTTAACGTTTAACCTGCTTTAAAAGTGTAAACTTAATTGTTTGAAACTGTAATAACTTCTTTTATCTAGAATAATTTTTTTAGTAATTTTGCAGCCTCCCAAGCAATGCTAATAGTGAAATCCCATTCAATCTTGACAGAAATGATCAACTCAAAGAAAGTGTAGCTAAACTAATGCTTAGAAATGCAAACAAACATGAGCCGATGAAAAAAAATTAAACAATTTGACCAAGTATACCATGATGAATATCAGGATTAGGCCATAAATTATTGCATTATGTAGTGGTCACAAAATTTCCTATTACTTTCCTTTTAGACCCTTTCCATAAAGAATCAACGCCTTAGAGCAGACAGGGCTATGCAGCGCATTCCTTCGCCAATATGTAGTCCACAGCTTCTTCAACAGTGTCAACCACCTGCGAAAGCGAAGTTGTATTATAATCACCACAAGGTACTTCCTTTACAATGACAACGTTAGTCACAAATTTAAATCATCCGTTCGTCACCACAATACGGTTGTATTGCCTTGATTACAACTACCTACATATTTCAAACTATGGTTTGGACAATCAATCCAAGCTGCATTACAATCGTGAGCACATTCCTTTAGAAACATAGGTTCTCCATGGGTACGGAGACATGACGCCAGTAATTCATAACCATCAATCCTGTCCTTTTGTCCAAAATGTGAAAAAAACTTAAAACACCCAAAACAAATAATAATGCTGATCATCCCGGTTCTATATTATATGTATAACTCAACTGATAGAAATCTGCTTTAGTTTTGATCAGGCTATCACTACTTCCTACTGTGGACACTACCAGCACAAGTAAAAAAATGTTTTCCTCTATCTTACATTACATCTCCAAATATTAATGACTACCGCAGTCCCAAGAAACTTAAAAATGCAAGAGGAAAAAAGGTTGACGTATTTGTGAAACTTCTCTAGAGGAACACAAGGAATTACCAGATCTGCTGAAAATTTGTCATGATTTTGCTTCCCCTTGAAAACTCCAGTTCTGGTGAGAATAGAAAACCAAGGATGCCCAGTCTGAAATGCAATATTTTCATTAATAGTACCATTTGTCAACAGATAACTTTTACCTATCCCGTTAGTGAAATCCAACTCCATGAGGCATACCTGTCGTGCACCTTTGATATCAACTGCAGGATTATCTCCAATCATGTACAGTGTTTTAAAAGACGAAGTGTTATCATGATTTCTATCGTCGAAATCCTCATAAAGCGATGCCACAAGTTTCTGTAACACAACTTCTGCATTCTTGAATACTGATGGATGTGGTTTGCCAAAACAGGTGTACTCCAAGCAATGAGGGTGAATCCTGCACACAGAGCAATTAATGGGTATAGATAGATGAAAGTTCTTAAGAACTAAAATATGAATTAAATCAGAGCACCAATGCCACTAAACTAATTTAGTTTCTTTTTTCTTTTTCCACGGATTCGTCTCAGACTAACATGACAATAGCTTCCTGTGTTTGCATGGTTGTACTTATCTATTCATTTTAAAGGAACAAAAGTAGAGAAGACCCATTAACAGTTAGATAATAGGCAATCTTACCTATTGAAGATGGATTCTAATGCAATCCTGAATGCTCCCATGCCCAGACGTTCAGAAGGAAATTTAGTCTATCTTTTGTGAGACCTTGTCAGTAAGGATGGTAGTATAGAATTTTAAAAGGGCTCCATATAACCTGTGTCTTTCTGAAAATATCAACAGAAAAAATTAACCAACCTGGTATTCAAGGTCATCATTTGCAAAATATATATGTGGTTGTGGTCCAACATTTCTTCCAGGAAGGCCTCCTGTTTTCAAGATGTCGCAGAGAACCTAAATGAAAAACCTTGGTCATTCACAGATCCGTCGAATACATGCAAATAGAGAAAAAAAAAAAAAATCTAGGAATGTCTTAAAACCCAAAGTAGAGATTTTGAGTATATTTGCTCTCACATATCAGAAACACAACCCAAACTTATCGGAAAACAAGTAAAAAATAATTCAAATATGGTTATCAGCAGCTTGGAAGTCTCGAGTGTCAAACTTAGTTGTATACTTCTCTTAATTTTTTATCCTTGTACAATGAAAGTATATGTTTACTTATCCCGTGTCTCTTCTTTTTCTGTGCTTCTTTTGATTATTTCATTTCTTTTGATCTAGCTGCGAAGTGAAGACGAATCCCAACCCATGAAGAATTACCACTCTCGAATACTTCTCCTAGAAATGACTGTGAACATGACAATATATCTAGTCTAGTGTATTAAAATCTAGATGAAGTTTAAAACTAGCTCATTTTTCTCTATTGGACATCCACTATAGTGAATGGCTTTGATCACTGAACTGCCACGTAGGTAACAAAAAAATCATGAGCAGTTTAGTTTCCCATTAAGGAAGAGAGCAAATCCACTTATTACTAATTGTCATGTTTAATTTCATATACAAGTCTTTCTTCAGTATAAAGAAAAAATATAGTACAGTGGCTAAAGTTTCCATTAACTTTTCATTGTATACAGAATAAGCCGTTTGATTACGCTATTGCTCTTCCTAACAGTGGGATTCATGTAAACAAGCCACAGAATTTTAGTAACTTGTATATACATCACTAAATATGTAGCAAAGATAAAAGAAAGACAGTTCATATGGATCACTCAACAAATCTCTGTAACCTGTATATCCCTGCTCCAATCGACAGGGTCACTAACTACAAATGCTGCTTGAACCCTTTTAGAGAAAACATCATTCCTTGGAAAGCTCTCACTAAAAGTTGAATTCGGTTTAGCAGCCAGATTGGTAGTCCATTTCTTGTATGGAGCCAGCGGATCAATGTTTTCAAAGAACGAGGCATATTCATCAATTGAAAGAACACATCTGAATAAAAAAATGAACAAGAACATAATGATAAGACCCTGCGGATGATGTCAGATTGCTAACTTATCATTTTCATAAATTATCAAACTGGCCAGTTATCTTAAACCTTACTTAAAACCATATTCAGTCATCACAGCTGCAGGTTCCCCTTTTCCCGCAGCAACAACGAGATCATTCTCAAATCTGTATGTGGAGTCAAAATTCTATGAGACAAGGACAAGTGCTGTCAACCTTACTGGTTTCGGCGTGTACTTGTGCAAAATACAGTTCAGATATGAAACATGATCCGAAGATGTATAATCATACCTCTTGACCAATTGTTTAAATGGTGAATGGCCCTGTAAAACCTGTACAACAATCGGATTTGGTTTAGGGAAGAACATTTTTTATTTCAACAGAATTTAGGACAACAACATGACAGGGCAAAGTCGACTACTTATGACTTTCCAGAGAGACATGCATACAGCAAACAAACCAGGAAATCAAACCACACAAGTATTCTGTAGATTACTTCGTAATTCCAAAATCAACAACTCTAAATCCTCATAACCAATCCTCCTAATTACAAAATCGAAAAAGTATCAAATATTTTCTTATGTTCATAAAACATCTACTTTTACATTATGCTTTCAAAGCATACAACAAGATTATTCGAATATACCTGCGAAGGCGAGACATTCACACCCAACAGTTGACTTAGTTCAAAAGCTCTTTTCGCTTCAGGAAAGCCACCACCTACACGAAAACTTAAAATTAACATCCAAAACAACCGGCGCGTCATTTCAAACAATTTATCAGTGAGAAACAGGTCATTAATTGAACCACACTAATGCAATAAGGAAAACCAAATATCCGTCTAAACCTAACCACGCAGATAAGCAATAGTAAACTGCATAAAACAAAATTAGAAGAACTCACCATTGGTGAGGAAAACGTACGGGATTTTTAATCCACCTAACGACATAAACAGATCAACAAATTCATGAGCCTGTAACAGCGAATAAGAAATGCCGAAAACGTAAACATAGAGGTTTTTTTTTTTTTTTTGGTTTTTACCATCAGCGTTGTATAATTTTCTCAGCGCTCCAGGAGAACCACCGACGGGGGAGTTTCCGAGCAAAACGACACCGTCGATGTCGAACGCTATGCCGAATGAAGGCCTGCTAGGTCTGGATCAGTTAACATATTCGAAACCGTGAAAATTAGGAGCGTAACGATGCATCGCTAAAAGAGAATGAGCAACGTGAGATTTCACAATTGACGAACCGTTGGGTTCCGTGAGAGAATGCGCGAGAGAGTAGATACGAAAACACTGTTCGCTTTCTGGCTTTGGTTAAGAGATGGAAGCTCATTGTTTTAGGATTTCCCTTTCGCAACTTCAGAATCAGCAAGCAAGAGAACGATAGTTAGTTACTCACTTCCCCATACTTTCTGAGCTCAACATCAAGAACAGAAAACTATTCGCTGGTAAGTTCCTTTGTGTGGCCTAATACATCAAACGGGCTCGTTTTGGGTCAATTTAGATTGATGGGCTTAGCCCGTAAATTGATTAGCCCATACACCTTTAAAATATCTTAAATTAACGCGTTCTTCTTACACCTCATAATTTTTAACATGCACCCATCGCGTACGCAAAATATTAAAATAACCTTTATGTTACTTTCAGGAATATACTTTCTAAAAAATATTTTTTAGAATATAAATTTATATTCTAGAATGTACTTTTCAAAAATAAATTCCAAAAAATATTTTTTAAAATATAAAAATTATATTCTGAAAAATAGTTTCGAGATATAAAATTTGAAAAACATATTTTAAAACATAAAGTTTATATTACAAAAAGTATTTTTCAAAACCTATTTCTGAAAAGCATATTTCGTAATTTATTTCAGAATGTATCACCTAAAAGGTATTTTCAGCTTTTTATGAAATTGATGGGGTGCAGATCACAAGTTTTTGCCGTTAAATTTCTATTTAAAAATCAACTAATTTTCTTTTCATCATATTAACTCATTATGAAGGTAGTCTACACATAAGCGAGGATTCCAACTTCAAACATTGTTCAAGAGATTTGAATATCAAACCATTTGTATAAATATTCTTTAAGACATTTACAATATATAAAAATGTAATGGTTACAGAAAAAACGGGAGTATGGAAATAATTTAAAAGACCTCACGATTGCTTTATGTTGTTGCTTTATATTTACGGTCCTATATACGTTTCACCAAAACTTTTTAGGTTGATTCAATAGGCATAAATGTTAAAATTTCTTTTATACAATTTATTCAATCTGGTTCTATATTTATATAATTTCTTTTCAATTTGATTCATGCATTATGAAAACTCTAATTAAATTTCTCAATTTGGTATTATAGTGATCCGTAGTAAAAATATAATTATTCAGTGATCCATTAAAAATAATAACATATTTAAGTAATTAAAGTATTATGTTGTAGGGATATGATATAAAAATAGTAGTAAAACTTGCTTGCCGACACACTATATGTTGGGTAAAGAGTGCTGCAAAGTCAAGCACTCAACACAGTTTAAGAAACATATTTCCAAATATTTCCAAATGCTTATTTAATCATTGAATCTAGTGAGGAAGGTAGGCTGTGGCTGAAACTTTCTTCCATTAAATCTAGAAGAATCATGCATATTTAATCATTTTTCCAAGTCTTTCTGCCGCTTGAGGTAATCATCAATGATACGATTCTTTTTGCCAAATATCTGCATGGTTTAAGAAACAAGTTTACAAATAGAAAGGGATCTAAATTCACAAGTCAGAGAAGGAAAGTATCAGGAATTTGGATAACATATGATTGAGGACAATTAATATGTCGGCGTCTGAGAATGGAAGGTCCAATAAACTAGTAACTTCTCCGTTATTACAATGATGAAATTCGGGCTATGCGCACCATCTATTAGAAAATTCATGTTTGGAAATTTGAAAGCTTTTTCTATCTAAGACTTAACATAATATAAAAATAAATGAAAAAAACGTGGCAAATAAGAGGCGGCTGAACTAGTTAAAAATATTGTAGTTATCATTAGTGTTTATATACATGAATTTCTTTAAGTCTTTGTCAATATTTAAATTTATAATTTAAAATAGAATCATTAAACAAAGTTTATCCGTATAAAATTGTTGTGTTTGTATATGGATAAGTATTGTTAATTCAGATAAAAAAACAAGGCGTTTAAATTCATATGTTAATGAAGATTGAGGATGTGACAATATCAAAATAAGTATTTTGAGATTTTTGTTGGAGATCCTACATCGATTACAAATGAGGTTTTTTAATAATTTATAAATGGATATAAACTTCACTTTATAAGTTGGTTTTGTAAGATTGAGTTAGACTTAAATTTTACTTTTTATGTTTTTTATTGTGTGAAGAAGAGAGTAGAAATATAATAGACTAAAAAGAAGAAAACGAAAATACTTTTTATCTTTTTTATTATGCATGCATAAACTTTTAAATAGGTGACTATATTACATGCATGCAAAATGCCTAAAAGCGAAGAGAAATCATTTTTCTGTATTTGAATTGTCATTAAAATGATGAATGTATTATATTGGCTCACCTCCATTAGTTGGTGTTGTTTCTATGTGGATTCGTGATATTGTGGTGCTTTTGTAAAGTTTGAGTTTGTTCTTCATTGAGCTTGTGGTCTCTAAAGTCCTTGGAATTGCTGGTGTGGAGAAATTGTGGTGGTGCAAGGTTGTGGTGAGATCCATCTATGGTTTTTGAAGACTGTATAAGATAGAAGAAAACTACATAATTAGTTAGTTCCTTGTATGACCAATTATATAAATTCATATTGAAACCATAATCGATTATGTATTATTTGAATTGAGATAATCAATTATTCACCTTCATATAATCGATTATGTATTATTTGAATATACATAGTTGATAATCAATTATGCCTTGCAATTTTTTCATTTTCACTTATCTATTTTCACTCGTTGGAGTTGGTTTCAAAACATAATCAATTATGTTTTAAAATTTTCATATTATAATCGATTATGACACTAGGATTTTCAATTATGGGTTTGATTTATTTTAGTTGAGTGATCTATGATTTGTCTTTGCATTCGAAATGCTTACATGATTGTTGTGTTGAATGAGTCTCAACCATTTATAACCTACAATATTAATTGTACATTGACTGCAAGCAGGTGAAAGAAAAATTTGAAGTTAAAAAGCTTGAGTTATACTTAAAGTTTGGTCACTTATTGTGGTGAGTTCCTATCACTGAGATATACCACTATTGTTAGATGATCATTAGGATTTCTGATTTAGACAATCTACTAAAATCTGTCTAATGAATATTTAGATAGTCTAGTAAAAGTTTTTTCATTAAATGACTTATTGTGATGTAGGTGCATTAGTAAAAGAAGATTTTGGTGTGATTTTTAAGTACCTCAAACATCATGTGCTTGATAATATGTAAATATTTTAAATAAATAAATATAAAAACTTATTTTCAATACTTAATTTCTATTAGTTTGTCCATTCACTTTATTCATAATAATATGCTTGCTTCAACGTTAATAAACTATCATTTGAAATTGTAAAAGTTGACAAAATAAAAAACTTAATAAACTAAGTAAAAGTTGTAAAATATTTTTATATGAAGTTTAATTTATTTATTTTGCAACATAATTTCATTATATATAAATTTAAGAAAAATACAATCATAAAATTACTTATTATGACGGATCTAAATATACAAAAAAAATATATAAAAATAAAATAATTGGGATTTTTATTTATTTAATTTTTTCATTTAGTTAATATTTTAATTTAATTAGAAGTTTAATTTACTTAAGAATTTAGTTTATTTATGATTTTAAATTACTTAAACTTGCCAACTCATGCGACTCATGGCCGATGAAACTGTATTCATCTCATAAAGAAAGAGGAAAAAAGAGAAATGGTGATAAACCTCAATTTCAATTTCAATATTTTAATATTAAAAAAGTTACAAAATAATCTATTTTAATACTTATAAACCTAAACCCCTAAAATTTAAAATTATATAAATAATAAGTTATTGAGCCAATAAAATTTTATAAAACGTATAAAAAAGGCAACGGGCTTTTCCACGACTTTTCAAGTATATAAATATAAAGCCTTTACACGGTGTAAAATAAAACGAGGAGTGCAAATTATACATCAGCCCTGCAAGAAATACCTCGATTCCGGTTCATAAATTTAAGTGAAAAAGACATACATATTTCAAGTTCCCTTTCTACCCCTTCACAATTGATTCATATGGGAAATCATTTTTTATAGGCCAAGGAAAAGTATATATTTTTTCAGTACCCTTTTTTTTTCTTTCCTTTCTTCTTTAATATGCACAAACAAGGGAAATAAAATTACTTAACTTCCAAATTCTACTTAAAGAACCTAAAATTTCATTTGAAATCTACTTGGAATTTTATCCATTTTTTATTTTCTCTATTTTCTATTATTGAATCATGCTTGATCTAATTCAGTAATCTAGGCAATAATGAATTTGGTATTATGGTACAGTTATACAAGAAATCCACAAGTCTGAATCAGAATTTGGACTTCTTAAATCACTGGTCCCAAGTGTTTTTTTCTTTACTTGCACAAACCAAAACATCAAACCATCAAAATAAGGCAAGAAATTTTTTATTTACAACAACTATGCATAAAGTACAACCAAAGAAAAAAGGGGTTAAACCCTAAAAATTTATCTCCAATAGGTACAAGCAAAATGACCACCAAAAATTTATTTACAAAAATCAACAGCCACGTGGAAGCAAGTCAGGTCTCTGCCAAAACTCTCCGAGCATGGAGAAATTATTATAAGCACGAGATCACTGATCAATTCCCATGTGATGAATAACTAATTTTTTGAATTATGAAAAAACCATTACTCTGTCATGTAAAAATTCATTTGGACCAAGTAATTGAAAAAGTATAATAGTTTAATGGAGAGTGTGTCGGAACCCAGAGCTAGGCTTCAGAAGAGTAGCCACTTGGAACAAGAGGGGTCGTGGAAGTGGAGCTGGGAAGAGCGGCGCCGCCAATCTCTTGGCGGCGCTCCTTGTTTTTCCGACCGGAACACGACAGCGCCGCCACGATGCTCTTTACTACCATGATCTTGACTCGCCCTCTCTTCGGCTGCACCATCCTAGTGCCCTTTTGATTCGCATATGTTGGATCCATGAGCAAAGAAATTGGGACAAAGACTGAGGCAAGTGGAAGAAGCAGAGAATAGAACAAGTGTTGAGATACGATGTGTTGTGTTGTGTGTTGTGAAAAGCGTTTGCGGGAAGCAAGAATTGGAGTGACGCCATTATATACAAATGTAACATGTTACTGTAGCAATCTTGGTACTCACGCTTCCTGAATTTCTATTTTTGTCTTTTTTTTTTCTTAATTAAGGGTAATGATGACTCATCACTGGTTCAACTGTGCTTTCGTGGCATTTTTCTCAGTTTTGGTTTCACACTGCCAGCGTTCATACAGCTGTTTGAAAGAAACCCAAAGGTATAATTTACAACATAACATATCAATACTTAATTGTTTATCCTTTTTATAATATGCGGCCCAAACTCACAATCAATCTTTTAATGTGATGAATTTTTTATAGTTTAGATTTTTTTTATGATGTTGTAAAAATTACTTGAAATAATTTTGAAAATAGTTTGAAGATGTTCGGTCGTGTCATTTTTATACAAACAATAATTCTAAAGTAAATATTTTTTAATAAATAGATTATATTATAATTAAAATTTATATAGTTAATAAATACTTCAAATATATAAATCATACTCTTTTTGGATGAATAAGATTATCGCGGCTTTTTTCCTATTTTGGTGTAGCTTTCAATTTTAATTCCTAAAATGGATAGAAAAAAATTATTTATCAAAATGGATAAATTTTGCCAACTAGATAAGCATAATTTCAAATTAGTCAAAATAAAATTGACATGCTAGCTATTTCAATTAATGACATTAACTAAAATCGTTTATCTCTCTGCAATCATTTTTTAATTATTTGATATTATGATTTTTAGGTTTAACAATTAATAATAAAAATAATAATCATTATATAATAATAATTAACAAATAATTTTTTAATTATTTAGCATTATGTTTGTTATTTTAATAATTAACAAAAAGTTAATAATAATAATTAACAAAACTGTAATACAAAAATTAAGACATACAAATTTATTTTAAATTAAAACAAAATAACATAATAATAATAAAATAAAAATAATTCATATGAATTTAATAATAATTATTATTATTTTTAAATTAAAATAAAATAATATAATAATAATAATAATTAATAATAAGTGAATTCAATAATAATAATAAATATTTTTTAAATTAAATTCATATGAATTTAATTAAAATTATTATTATTATTATTATTATGTTATTTTGTTTTAATTTAAAATAAATTTGTATTTCTTAATTTCATGTTATAATTTTGTTAATTATTATTATATAATTATTATTATTATTATTATTTATTTTGTTAATTGTTAAACTTAAGGATCATAGTATCAAATAATTAGAAAATGATTAAAGAGAGATAAACAATTTTAATTAATGTCATTAATTGAAATCACCAGCATGTCACTTTTATTTTAATTAGTTTGAAATTATGTCTATCTAATTGGCAGAATTTATTTATTTTAGTAAATAAATTTATTTCTATCCATTTTTTGAATTAAAATTGAAAAGTACACTAAAATATAAAAAAACGATTATTACAAACAATAAAGTGTTTTCTTGGATCATTTATTATAATTTTATATTCAAACTTAACGATTCCTCGAATTAAAAAATTTGTTTTAATTAATTCACTATTTATTTCTGTGATATAAAATAGGAGTTGTTCAGATAAAAATTTATAAAATAAATAAATAAATATAAAAAAAATGATTGGATCTTTTTAATTTTGTTGGATTTTTTTTTTGTGTAACCAGTTGGTTTAATTTAATTTTTAGTTTATGTTGTGGAATCCAGACCAATAATATTGATATTAAAGCAATATTAATTATGAATATTTATGTATAAGAGGACAGTTTTATTTTGTATATGTATGTTTTACTTTTATATAAAGTCTATTACTTGTTAAATTACATTGTTCGTGATTAAAATTTAAACATTGGATTTTAAATAGAGTAAATTGAGTTTTTTTTTCATACAACACAATAAATTTGGTTTATTAAGTGCAATATTTAATTTAGTGGTGTTAAATTTAATGGCATTGGATATTTTTTTTTTTAAATTTATCTATTTTTTTATGATCAATCAAACACTAAATCATTCTTATATAATTCGATTAATTTGTACTTCTAATGAAATGGATCATAAAATAATATTATATATATATATATACATAAAAAAATTATTAATTGTATAAATTTAAATTTAATATATAATAATATTATATATATATATATATAATAATTAAATTTAAAAAATATTAAGAAAAAAAAAAAACTCCTTAAAAATAAGAATATAAATATATTTTTTTAAGTAACTAGACTTTATAAAGATAGTGGAAGGCTTTATAAATGGATCATCACTTATAATTCATAAAAAGTAATTTACATGATTAAATTAATTAATTTAATATTTTTGTAATATTGTAATGTGAAGAATCGAATTTCCTTTATGTTTTTAAATAGGAATCATATTTAAATATGACTTACGAGAGATTAAGATGATCGTGTTGGATTAATCTGGTTTACATCTGTATTGGTTAAGTTAAATTGTATTTTTGTCAGGTTTAATCAAACAAAGAGCATGTCTACTTAAGTTGGTCCCGAGTCAAGAAGAACAAGGTTGGTCAAACAAGCTGGATTTAGGTTAGGTTGAATCCAGTCATGCCAGTTTTAATAGGTCGACGTTATGTTGAGTTGAATCAAGCTCACATATAACTCGGTCAAGTCAAACCCATATCGGTTGAGTCGGGTTAGACCCACGTCAGGTCAAGTCAAGTTGGGTACATCTCAATCCAAGTTGAGTAAGACTCATGTTCGACCAAGTCAAGTCGAGTCCATCTCAGGTTCAGTTAAGTTAGGTCCATATCAATCTCAAGTCGATTTAGACCCATGTCGAGTTGAATTGTGTCAAGCCTACAACGGGTCAAGTTATGTCAAACCCATGTTGGGCCAAGTAAAGTTGTGTAAAAGATAGGTTGAGTCCACTCGAGTTGAGTTCAATTAGGTCCACATCAACTGAGTCGAGTTAAGCCCATTTTGAGCCAAGTTGAGTTGGGTCAAGTTTGACTCATCTCAAGTCAAATTGAGACGACCCCACCTTATGTCGAGTATAGGTAGGCCCACATCTGCCCAATTTGAGTCAGACCCACCTCTATCCAAATCATGTCGGGCCCACCCAAGGCAAGTTGAGTCTAACCACCTCAAACCGAGTCGATTCATATCCACATCAGGTCGAGATAAATCAAACTTACATCTAGCTAAGTTGAGTTAAGTCCACATCAGACTGATTCGTGTTGGTCTACATCAAGTCGAGTCGAGTTGGTCTCTCATTAACCAAGTTAAGTTGGCCCCACTTTGGGTCGAGTTGACTTAGGCCCAATTCTGGTCGAGTTGAGTCGAAATCACTCCATGTTGAGTCATATTGAGCCTATAACAAGTAAAGTCTAACTCATGTTAAGTCGAGTAGAGTTGTGCAAACATTAGACCTAGTAGTATTAGCCCTACCTTGATTAAGTCACGTCTGACCCACTTTAAGCCTAGTTAGGCCGACCTTGAGCCAGGTTGAGTTAGACACACATTGAGTTAAGTTTAGATGGTCCAAATGAGACTAAGTTGTGTTGAGTCCATTTTAAGTCAAGTTAAATCTGTCCCACCTTAAGCCACGTCGTATCAAACCTATAATAGGTTAAGTAAAACCGAGTTCTTTTTTAAATTAAATAAAGTTGTATAAACATTAGAGTGAGTAGTAAACATCTTCTCTCAAACATCCCATTTGAAAGAAGGAGAATAAGAAAAACTAAAACACTCAAAATAGTAAATATACTTACTAAAATCAAATTTTAATATGTCTAAATCAATTTATACATCACCAACTCGTTATAAATTCAGTATAACACTCAAAATCTATTTTAATATCAAAGATAATACAAAGATATATTTTTTAAATTAAAAAATTATAATGAATTAAGAAATGAATATGTAATTTTTCCTTATAAACTAAATTTCCTATTATTTTAAAATTTGTAATTAAAATATTTAGATATATATATATTATTCATTTAATTTTATATTTATATATATTTTTTTTCAATTTGATTCGTGCATTATTAAAATCTCTAATTAAATTTTTGGTATTTTCTATCATACTTGTTCATAGCATGTGTGTGCAAATTGACACGAGGTACCGAACTTAAGCTAATTTAAAAATTAAAGGAATTAATTGGACTTCCTAATTATATAGAAACCAAATTGAATAAATTACATAACGTAATGATTCAGCAATGATAATAATACAGATTTCATTCAGCAATGCACTGCATAACTTATACCATGTTTTTAAAAATAAGAACAGATTTAAGTAATTAAAATATTACGTAGTAGGGATATGATATAAAAATAGGAGTAAAACTTGGCTTGCTGACCCATTATACATCGGTTAGAGAGTGTTGCATAGTCAAGCGCACAACACAGGTCCAAGCTCACTAACTTCATGTCATTCGCTGATAACTGCTCTGACGTAAAAGAGCAAATGCTTAGCGAAGAAGATAGGGTTTTGTGGCTGAAACTTTCTTCCAAGGAATCTAGAAGAGTCATGCATATTTAATCGTTTATTTCCAAGTTTCTTTGCTGCTATAACATCACGGTTACGATTCTTTTTGGTTATCGTTTTGGAAAAAAAAAAAAGTTTGCATTAGTAAGGGATTTAAATTCACAAGTCAGAACAATTCCAACTCACATTTTTCGTAACTTTAGATTTAGATATTTTTAAATGATGTTGTAAAAAATTACGTGAAATAATTTTGACAAGTGGCTTAAAAAGAGATGTTCAGTTGTGTCATTTTTATACAGACAAGAATTCCAAAGTAAATATTTTTTTAAGAAATAGATTACATTATATTTAAAATTTATATAATCAATCGAATAAGATTATTACCAAGGATAAAGGGTTTTTTTCTATCATTTATTATAATTCTATATTTAAACTCATTGAATCTTCAATTTAAAGAACATGAGTTGTTCAAATAAAAATCGATAAAATAAATAAATAATTATATAAAAAAAACTAAAGCAGATCGAGTCTTTTTTTAATTTCATTGGATTAGATTTTAGTATAATCAATTGATTTGATTTAATTTTTAGTTTATGTTTTGGAAACCAAACCAATAATATTGATATTAGTGCAATATTAATGATGAGTGTTTTATGTATAAGAGGATACATTTCACCTTGTATATGCATGTTTTATTTTTTATTTTTTTATTACTTTGGATATACAAAGTCTGTTACTTTTTATTCAATTACATCTTTTTAAACATATGCTTGTTCATGATTAAGATTAAGATTAGATGTTTAGTTTATAAAATAACAAATTCTTATATCTGTAAAATGCCTACTGCATCTATAACTCAACATGTGTATACAAACACAATGTAATATATGTATATATATAAACGAATCATCCAATGTAACCAAGAATGCATGTTTTTAGACAGCTAAGGTTTTTTAACAACAATCCAAACTGAATAATGTTTTTTGCATTGGATTTTTTTAAAACTAACACAAACCTATTGGTCAAAACCTTCTAGAACATGTTTGTTTTATTTAGCTATTTTAAAAAATATTTATCTTTTTTTTAATTGTTAACCAGTTTATGAAGTCAACGAGCTACTATTATGTTTATTTTCAAAGGCAAATTTTTGAGATATTTAAAGAATTTTTTGTATGAGTTATAAACTATATAATTCAATTATATTTTTTATAAAAACATTTGAGACAAAACCACATGAATTTAAACTTTACTCTATATGAATAAATTAATTATACACGAACGAGATATGATTGAAAATTTGACAATTTCGTATTATGTTCAAGCAAAACTATTACAATTATATTACAATTATATGAAGAATCCAGTCAATCAATTTATATGAAAATAGTACAATTGTTTGTGATAAGATAGTGACGTGTTAGGATATTTAATAACTAAAATGTGTCTTATGCATTTTTTTTAAAAAAAAATTTGAACTCTTACATGTTTTGGGTCCAAATAAATATTACTAAAGTCCGGTTATCATGCTATGAGAATAAATAGATAAATTCTAAAAGATTTGTATAATGTTGAGGACTTTATATTGTTGAAAACCATAAAAATAGATTGTGATGGTAATTAGTTTCTAGCATATCATGGAACCCTAAATAATAGTAAATATTTATTATTTCCTAACTGTTTATTATTTTCTTAAATCATAGTTTGTTGAACAATTATAACATATTTATATATGAAATGAGTTTATGTTTTATTTAATCTCACAAAATTTATATTGTTGAAAATCATAAAAAACAAAGTTGATTTTACTTAATTTTTGGCATATCATGGAACACACTGTGATAATAAAATTTTATTATTATTTTTATTATTTATTATTTTCGTGAAATATAGTTTGTTAAACAATTAAAACATATTTATATTAGGTGGGTTTATGTTTTATTCAATATCAAAAAATCAACTTTTAAGTATTGCCCTAAACTGACTTTATATATTTGGTTTAAGGTTTAATGATAATGATAATAATAATAAAGAAGAATCTTTAAATAAAAATAATTCAGAATTTTACCATCCTACACTTTATATAAAAATTGTTAAATATTATACATAGTAAAAAATTAAAAACAATAGATAATTTTTTTATCGATTTTATTAAATATTAGACATTTTCAGTGCAATAAAATGTAAGAAGTAAAAAACAAAATCATGCTATTATACAATCTCAATCACCGTTTGTTACATATAATGCAGTATAATTTTTATATAAAGCGATAATGTATAAAAATATTTTATATAACAGTGCTAGGAAAAAATAAACTATTTGTACAGAATTTTTTTTAACGCACCATGACCAATAACGATCTTTTCGTAGTCAGTACCTAGTTAGGTAGAATAAGAAAATGAATGGGGGACTTTCACAATTCCTAATTGGGTTTGGTTTGGGCCTATTACCCAAACACAAGTCTGCACTAAGATGACTGTTCAATGGCAGTTGCTTTCATACAAACTCTGATTTGCACTATATAATTTTTTAAAATATTATAACTGTCCTATATATTATTATTTTGAAAGGAAAATATCTTTTTCACAATCCATCAAAACTACACCCATTTGCTAACCTGACAATAGTTAAATACGTGATACAAAATAATTTTGATATTTTCGTGTTGTGTTATGTGCTCACTAAACTAAAAAAATAAATTATTGTTTAGCGTATGTTTACAAAAGTGGAAGTGTTTGATCGAATTAAAGAAAAATAAGTGAGAAATGGAAATTCGTTAAATAAGAAAAAATATTTGAGACTTAGAACAACAATGTGCGGCGGTTTAAAAAAAAGTAAGAGAAAACCATGATTTACGATCAGTTTATACTAAAATTTAAGCTTTTGTTTAGGATTTATATTTGTTTATTTTGTATTTGAGAGAACCTAGAAGCGAGGCACACCAAAGGTAAGGAGACACTCAAAGAGACACATCCTCTGAATGTGAATGACAAATCAACACTTTTTTAACTCTGAAAAAAAATTATTTTAAAATTTTTCTCTTGACCCAAATTTAATTAAAAACATATCAAAATTTATTTTGAAATGAAGAATGAGAGTTCACTATATGTCATTAGAGAATTCTCTCCTAAAGGTTGAAGGTGTTTTATGTAAAAGTGGTGAACTAATATAAGAATAACAAAAAAAAAGTAACAATAAAAAAAAATATCGTATTAAATTCAAAACAAAGTTACAATGGGAACATTAAAAGTTTTTTATAATAGAAAATATTTTTAATGCATCTAAGATAATCGAGTAATTGTGAAGAACTAAGAGAGCACAGTTGAGAGTGTCGAAGCATTGTAAAGATTAGTGGAGAATATCGTTAAAAATATATAACTCTTTATTAGTTATAAAAAATATTTTTCTATATTAGATTAAGTTGTAAAATTCATATTTTATAAAAATGGATAACTGAAGACAAGACAACGATAATATCGTAAGTAAAAAAGACAATATATAAGAAAATATAATAATAAAAATAACAAAATAATGTAATAAGTAAAAATATCGGATATAAAAAAAAGTACAATAATAAAAGTAGTTGAGATGACGAGAAAGAAACATAAAAAAAACTTTTATTTTATTATTATTAAGACTTGAAAATATTTTAAACCAAGCCACAATTTGTATATATTGCTTTCAATATTTTCTTGTAAAAATAATAGTTTCTATCATTACCATCTCTTGTACAAGGAAATAAACAGCAAAACAAACTTTTAATTGAATAAAGGACACGAAGTGAATAATCTTTATTTATTTATCTTTTATTTATACTTTAATTATAAAGAATGTTCTTATTTTTGTTTTAATTTTTATCAATCCAAAAGACAGGTTAAAAACAAAAGTTAGAGAGTGAGCATTTATGCACAAACCCTGTTTATGAGTCATTTCCTTTTACCAAGTGTCATTAATTTAATCAATCTATATTTTGTGTCCATAAGCTCCCTGTCAATTTCCATTTGTGTCAGCATTAAATAGTAAATTCAGACAAGTCAAAAATTTGAAATGGACCTAGTAAAATAGGCTGAAAAGAAGATAGCAAGACAGATATCAAACTATGCACACATTACAGATGTATCAGTAACACTGAATGTTCTTCAAATTCAAGAGTCAAGAAAATCACAAGAACTTTACAAAATCATTGAAAATAATAAAAATTTGTATTCTTGTTCTTACTTGCAAAAGTGAATTATCAAAATAATAAACACCACTGTGAAAGTGATATAAAGATCATCATAGAAATTAACATAAAAAATACTAAATAACACGTCAAGATATTTTCAGCTAACTCTGTAGCTTTACCCTAACGTCTAAATCCTTTTATGGCTCTGAGTAATTTAGTAATGTGCAAAAGGTCGTATAAAAGAACAGAATCAAAAAGGTTTTTGTCGAAATAACACTGTATAACATATCCTCGTGGTTATCTTTTGTCAGTAAAATCATGTCTGCAGAAAAAAATAAAGTGAAAAAGCTTGTAGCTGTCGTGGGAGAGTGCATTGGAGAAATCAAATTGAGAGGTAAAACTTGAGAGAAAAGAAAAGAAAAATGGCGAAACAGAGCAAAAGTAACTATTGGATAACACTATTTTTAATTTCTTTGGATAAGTTTGACAGCGTATAGGTATAAGAAAAGACACATGCTATAAGATAAAAGACGGAGTAGCTCCACCAGTTCTGTCATCTCTGTAAAACACCCGAAAACATCACTAGCAGAGTTAAGGAAAGGTCCTGGTCAACCAGAAAAAATCATTGGTTAACCTAAGTGGTCGTAAAAGTCACATGATGGTGTTAGATTCTAGGAAACATCGTTGGTCTCAGAGTTGTAGCCACTTATGAGAGGGGTGGAGGCAGAGGAGGCAGAGGATGCTGAAGCTGAAGCTGAATCGCCACCACTATTTCCAAAAACGTTTCGAATAGATTCCCCTGTTTTAGAGATAACGGAAGACACTGAATTCGCAAGGCTGCCAAAAATTTGAGCTTTTATCTGTCCTCTTTTCGGGGGAAGACTTGATTTTTTCTTCTGGCGTGTGTCTGACATTGGTTTGGACCGGATCTGCCAAATGAAAGAGAAAGAAGAAAAAGGATTAAGAAACAGAACAAGCTGAGTTATTGTAACAGAGAATGAAAAGTTTAAGAGAATTCTACTTCAAAATACAGAAATCTACGAACTACCTGAGTAATAGTTGCTGAATATGTTCTCAACAAAAGTTGGAAGAAGCAAGGGAAGGAGAAGAAGCAATAGAGGAGAAGAAGCAGAGAGAGGAGGAAGAGGAAGAAAAATTTGAGAAGTTTTGAGATTAGTGACAGAGAAGGCGAAAGAAGCATTATTAGTAATGGGTGGGGAAGGGAAGAACCAATGGCGAAATTACACTAATGTAAATACTGGTTTAATAACTTATTTCTTCTTTAATTGTTATTGTGATTTTTTTTAAATTTTATTCTATTATTTTAGATACTTTAAAATTGGTTCATATTTTAAAAACCACTCTGTACTTTTTTATTGTATTTATAATTAGGATATTATTATAATTATACATGTCATTAAGAAGGAAGTTAATTTTAATTGATTGTGTCATTATTTATTTATGCTACATTTATTGTAATGATATTATTATCAATTTGATATAAATAATTACATTAACTTAGTTTTTTTTTTTAAATTGAACTTTATAAGATTAAAGGGATAAAATTAAAAGATCATCTTAATAATAATTTAAAGAAATTATTAAACTTAAAACTTCTTTTGAAAGACATTAAATACAAAAAGAAAAAAACTAATTTCTTCCCCATAATACTTTTATTAAAAATTATTTGTGATAACTCAAATTATAACATCTCATATTTTTCATGTAATATAAATTTTATTGTATAGAAATTATATAATAGACTTGAATATAAAAATCTATATATACATCATGTATTCAAAATATACTTTTTTAAATAAGATTTTTAATAAAAATATATTTGTAAAATTACAAATAAAATAAAATAAAATAAATTTTTTCTAACAATTTACTTGGAATTTACACTACCTGTCAAATCTTTCATTCCGTGTAATACACAATCATCACATATTTAAAAACAAAACAAATAACACAAAAAAAAAAAGTAAGCTATAGAGTTTTCAAAAAATATATATTTTTATAAATTGGATTTCTATTTCAATAATTCAATCTTTCATTATTCCCTCTCTACTTCCGGAAGATTCGTGCATTGAGTTAGACTCAAAGGTGTGCACCTGTCATCTACCACTGTTCCGATCAGACTCGTATTTCAAACCTCGGAACAGTCTATTATGATCAGGCTCATATTTCAAACCTCGGACCCCATATGCAAAGGGTTAATCCATATGTCCTATTCTCGGACAAGACCATATGTTCATTAACTGGTAATCTTCATCCATATGAATCCAATATACTAGTAGAGTCAGGATACCTCCTTAGAATTCCCAAACAATGCACATCCTAATAATCTCAACACGAGTATCTCCTTTTATGAATATACTATGCTCAATCACACACCACATCATACAATATAAACATTCATCCAATTCATTAAT
>Ga0099825_1001360_pt1 | contig 30987 bp, 15 predicted proteins | sample SiratroredBW_FD_76838 | JGI IMG/M metagenome (GOLD analysis project Ga0099825, IMG submission 76838) | Root nodule microbial communities of legume samples collected from California, USA - Siratro red BW | ecosystem: Host-associated > Plants > Roots > Nodule | place: USA: California | collected...
AAATTTAAATATAAATAAATTAAATTTTTATTTTTTTATTTATTTTTTTTTTTTTTATTTCATATATTTAAATTTTTTTTTTTTTTTATAAAATGAGAAGACAAAATGGATTAAGAAAGGAATATATTTATTCCATTAAATTTTAAAATAAAGTATTAATTTTTAAAATAGAATAAATTAATTTTTATTATTTAAAATATAATAAAATAAATAAATTCCATTTTTAATACATTTTGTTTTCTAATTTTAAAAAAAAAAAAAAAAAAGAGAAAGAGAGGAAATAGAGAAAAGAAAAAGAACTGAAAAATTAAACCTTCAACTCATTCCTCTTACAATTTTTATTTCCATCAATTACAAAAATTAAATTTTATTTTCTACACACTAAGCCTATTGTATATATCCAATTATCCAAATAACTTGAATTTAAAAGAGAACCACAGTATATAATTATGTATATATTTACATACAAGTCCAATGATCCAACTATTCAATTATAGACGACTTTCGTCCAGTTCATTGAGTTTATAATATTAATATTAGTTATTTACTTTATTTCTTTCTAAATTTTTCATTTTTATTATTCCTTATTTTATAGTTTCCTACTTTTGTTTTGTTGTTTCTTATTCCAATATATGAGTATTTAATAGGTATATAAATGTTGGTACATATATAGATAAATATTTAATAGTTGTTTGAATATAGATAAAGATCAACATTAACACCCTATTATTGCATTATAAGCTTTATTGGTCTCATCAAGGATTTGTTCTTCTTGTGAAAATTCTGAGCTTAAAATATTATTTAAAAAAGAACTGTTTCTAACCATCAATTAATATTACATTACTTTTTTTTAATAACATTTAATTCAATCTCATTGAAAACAAATGGAAAATTTAGACGTATACACTTTTAATTCTAACATTCATATTCACTACTTTTCATCTAAACTTAAAAAGAAGTGCAAGTTTTAATTTTGACAACAAAAAAAAAAAAAACACAAAGATTCATTAAAAGTATAGATTTATACATATAATAAGAATGCATTTTTGAGATGTAAGTATAAAAAGAAAAAGAGTTTACACACTAATAATATATTTTTTTCACATAATTTAACAAGTTTAACATCTCCTATAATTGTTAATGTATACAAACTAAATTAACTAAACTAATTAGAAATTATAAGCAATTATATATGTATATATAGACGCCATTAAGAATTACAATTACTTGTACAAGTTGCTGAAAAATTGAATTTGATTACCACTAATGATATGTTTCCTTTTCATGCTATCTATATAAGAAATTCTTGCCTTTTAAAGTAAATTTAATAAATATTTATTTATTTTTAATAGTTATTGAATATTTTGCAGCCAACCTTATTATGATGTTTTTTTCTTTATTGACGAAAAGGTACCACTAATCATCAAGTCCAAACTAAAGTATTGCTGTAATATAGAATGAGTTGAATGTACAAATTATAATAATAATAATAATAATGTTATTATTATTATTAAAATCTGTAGAATTTGACATAAAAGTACTTAGCATTTTCTTACCATATTTACATGCAAATATTAGTTATTACGTATTTGAGAGAAGAGTGAGATATAAACTAGAAACTGATGTGTTTTTCCCACCCTTCAATGTAAACCATCAAGTGAGTAGGCGAGAGGCTCGGAACCAGGTTTGGTGTAGCTTTTTCACGTCAATATTAGAAACGGGAAACTACACCAACAAAGAGAAAATTGCCCTCAGAAAGTGAGAGAAAATTTTCAATACACATTTTCTCTCTACTTTCAACAATTCCTTGCCTTTCTCTGTGATTCTGCAGCAGCTCTTCTCAGAATCACAGGGTGCAATAGGTTCTTTCTTTTTGGCTTTCCCTCAGAATTTAACTAAACTATGATGCCATTTTGATCATGATCAGGTTCTTCATGGAAGGCTTGGATTATATTCTGTTAGTTAACGTCTTAGATTTGAATTAGAATCTGGTTGGAATTTTTGTTGTTGTTGTTGCTTTTGAGTTGGTGTTGGTTGAGCCAAGTCATGGCGCCAGAGCTAGCCTTGCCATTCTCTGTTGTATCTGTGGTTGAAGATGTTCTTCAGACGCACGGAAGCCGTTTAAGCGACATTCACTTGGCGTCAAGGAAGGCTGAAGAAGCTTGTACATATCCTCTATCTCTCTCTTTTCCATTCTTGATTTCCCTTTTTTCAGACAATGTTCACATTCAATCATTGACAACGTTGTTTTTTGGCCTAGAGTGAATGACACTTGTTTGTGTTGTTTAATTTTAAGTATAGAATTCGGATACAAGTTTCTTAAATGCTTTTGGTGTTATTTTCAATCAGAATTGAAGTTTCATGTCGTTAATGTTAATATGCATAATAAAAGATTTCATTAAACATCAAATACCAGTTATTGAAGTGAAATTCTGATTCTGATTAGATATCAATAGCAAGAGCATTTAAGGAATCACCAGTTTTGTGGTTCTTTTGATTGGTTGTCGTAAACCCTATATGTTGATGGCGTCACAATAAAAAATACACGTTTGATGGTTGCTAGAATGCATGAAACTAAGAGTAGTGAGTGGTATTGCAGCCTCAAGAAGGAATGAAGCAGCTGGGTGGCTGAGAAAGACAGTTGGAGTCGTTGGAGGGAAAGACATTCCAGATGAGCCTACTGAAGAGGATTTCAGGATTGCATTACGTAGTGGCATTGTCCTCTGCAATGCTCTTAACAAAATTCAACCCGGAGCAGTGCCTAAGGTTCGCTTCTGTTTCATGAAATTGAAATCTAGATTACAGTTCTTCTGCCCTCTGATTATGATTTATACATGCATGTTATTGACATTGGATATAATCAATATCATTATTACTCTCTGACAAATGACAATGATTGAACTTGTATTGTTAGGTAGTTGAAGTCCCCTCCGATAGTGTTATCATTCCTGATGGGGCAGCTCTGTCTGCTTACCAATACTTTGAAAATGTAAGGAATTTTCTAGTAACTATGGAAGAAATGGGGCTTCCCACCTTTGAAGTGTCTGATCTAGAACAGGTGAGGCTAAGAGAGTCCATTTCCATTTATTACTTTGATAGATTCAAATCACTCAATGCTGCATTATTATAATGCAATTTTATTCGACTTTAACATATTTTTCTTCCGTGTACAGGGAGGAAAATCTTCGAGGATAGTGAATTGTGTTTTAGCACTTAAGTCTTACAGTGAATGGAAACTGGGAGGAAAAAATGGGTCATGGAAATATGGTGGGAATCCAAAGCCACCTACCAATGCTAAACCACCTATTATGAGGAAAATCTCAGAACCATTCATGAGGTCTTTGTCAAAGGGTATTACGTTAGGCGATAAAGATGGGTTACTGAATGATATTTCTACAAACAGTGAAGGGGTTAGAGAGTACTATCATTTATAATCATCTTTTTCTTTTGTGTCTACATGTAGAGAATGAATATAATATCTGTCTGAGGTTTTTGGTTGGATTGGTATTTGCAGGGTTCTATATCCTCCTTGAATTTACTAATTCGTGAAATTTTATCTGATAAGAAGCAAGAAGATATTCCCATTGTAAGGGTTACTGCTTATCCTTAACTTCAATATACAATTTTTTGTTCACTAGTTCATTGTAAATTGAGTTTTTCAGTTTTTACCTTTTTATTTATTTTAAATTTACTCTCCTCTGAATAGCCAATATCTGTTGCTATTACAGTTGGTCGAGTCTCTACTTAGCAAAGTCATGGAGGAGTTTGAACAACGCTTGCTAATCCAACAAGAAATGGTGTGTTTTCTCTGTCTTGTGGCAAAGTTCAACCTCATTGGTGACACCAATCAAAAAGAATTTTTTCATACTGTTTTGCTTGAATGTCTCCTCACAAAACTTGAGTCCACGAGTCTCACTGAATTTTATGTCAATTTTTTTATTTTTGCAGTTCAAAACAACTCAAGACTGTAAGGCACTGCCTGAAGCAGAGGATTCCAATGTGAAATCTGCTTGTAATGGTGAAGAGGTAAATCTAAGATTTCAGGAGACTTTTGCAAAATGCTCAGGAAATTGCAAGTGGACGTATTCAAATATTGCTTGGTATCATGATGCAACTTTATGTAACTTAATTTTCTGTTCAGTCAATTATTAAGATGGAAGAAGATGAAGATGTAGAGGTTAAACAAAAGGAATGTGATGATGCGAAGTACAATGCCAATGAAGAACCAAACAGCCAGCATTTTAAGCACCAAGAGTTATTTCAGAAGCAAAACGTGAACGTCCAGGTAACTTGTGCCAAAATAATGTTAAATAACCACACACTTGCACCATGTATAAGTCTAATACGATACCATATAAACATGCAACTAGAGCTAGATTGAATGGTTTGACTCGATTTTTCCTAGGAAGTCTATTGCCTGAACATGGACCCTGAATAAGTTAGAACATTGCTTCCGTAATGCAATATGCATAAGAAAAAGTAACCAATTTGATGTTGACAATCCTTAGGAATTGAAAATGATGGTTCATCAGGCAAAAACAGGAATGCAGGTTCTGCAACATAAATACCAGGAGGATATGATCTATCTAAGTACGTATAATGCTTTTAAAAAAACCAACATTTTTTACAAAAACATCTATATAGTCTAGCTGATTACCACCTACCCTTAATAGGTAAACAACTGCATGGCCTAGCTTCTGCTGCTTCAGGATATCAGAAAATTCTTGTAGAAAACCGCAAGTTATATAATCAATTGCAAGACCTGAAAGGTAAAACTCAAGTGGTCAGAGTCTAAACAATTTTCTCCCTTTATATCCACAAATTCTGAATAAGACTAATTGGCCAAATTTGATACGACGGTAGGAAATATTAGGGTGTACTGTAGAGTTCGTCCCTCAAAAGGTGCCCAACCAAATCATCATTGCCCTGTCAGTAACATAGATGAAGGAAGTATCTCACTCATAGTGCCATCCAAAAACGGGAAAGACGGGAAGAAGACATTTAATTTCAACAGAGTCTTTGGTCCTTCTTCAACCCAAGGTTGGTCTTTCTATTGCCCTTCCGTAAAAGTTATTGTCACTCTATATATGTTTGCTCATGGTTTCTTTTTTGTTTTCTGTAGCGGAGGTTTTCTCAGATACACAACCACTGATTCGTTCGGTTCTTGATGGCTACAACGTGTGTATATTTGCTTATGGTCAGACAGGATCAGGAAAAACACACACTATGGTGAGAGATTTAGACTAGAGCATCTTGTTACTTCCTCTATGTTTTCTGCCTCTTACTTACAAGTAATAACTGTCGTATTGCATCTTTGTATTGATACAGTCTGGACCAGACAATTATTCTGAGGAAACAGTGGGTGTCAACTACCGCGCACTGAAAGATCTTTTCCATCTCTCAGAGCAGAGAAAAGACACCATTCACTATGATATATCTGTTCAGATGCTTGAGATTTACAATGAACAAGTCAGGGACCTATTAGCGACAGACAGTGCTACCAAAAGATATCCTTTCTCTATACGAAACTAGTTGTTTTCTTTATACTGGATTTATGCATGCCATTTTAATTTAGTGATTGTATTGCTCATGTTTTTGACCCTTTAACCCTTCATACACTAGAAATTCGCAACAGTTCTCATAATGGCATTAATGTGCCAGATGCAAACCTTGTTCCTGTTTCATCCACTTCCGATGTCTTAAATTTAATGAACTTGGGACAAAAGAACCGAGCAGTTAGTTCTACTGCCATGAATGATCGGAGTAGCCGTTCTCATAGGTACAGACGAAGTTTATCTCTTAAATTCTTCAACTTAAAGCATTGATTTCCTTTCAAAAATATGATCCAAAAAAAGAAAAAGTAGGCTTGGTAACTTCATTATAGGTTTTGGTATTTTTCCCATTACCATTTCAGTTGGTGGGAAAACTAGCATCCCGTTTTAGTGGGTTAGACTATTAAGACATCGTGGTCCTTCTTTTGACCATTTACGTTTTCCATCACAATATTAATTGGTACTTGCTTATAATGCTATGATTGCAGCTGCTTGACAGTTCATGTTCAAGGAAGAGAGCTTGCATCAGGGAACAGTCTTCGTGGTTGTATCCACTTGGTTGACTTGGCAGGAAGTGAGAGGGTTGATAAATCTGAGGTCACAGGAGATAGGCTGAAGGAGGCACAACATATTAACAAGTCTCTTGCTGCTTTAGGAGATGTAATTGCTTCACTTGCCCAAAAGCAATCACACGTTCCTTATAGGAACAGCAAACTTACTCAGCTACTTCAAGATTCTCTCGGTATGCTTTCATTGCTTTTATACTATATAATTTTTTCAATTACTACGGTTTCTCTTCACTTAGTTTTTATCTGTTATAGAGGTGATTTGTTTATGTGTACCAGGAGGCCAAGCAAAGACACTCATGTTTGTTCATGTTAGTCCCGAGCCAGATGCCATTGGAGAAACAATCAGTACATTGAAGTTTGCAGAAAGGGTATCCACAATTGAACTCGGTGCTGCTCGAGCTAACAAAGATAGTTCAGAGGTCAAAGAGCTTAAAGAACAGGTTCTTACAATTTGTCTGTGTTCTTAAACAATTAGTACATCAAATTAATGGGTGCGTATATCATTATATCTGCACATTGCGCATTTTCAACATGAATGTTTCTACTGCCTTCTTTGTCAGATTGCGAGTCTGAAGGCAGCCGCCTCAGCCAGGAAGGATGGAGAATCGGAACAATTTCATCAGTCTGCAAATAGCATTACTGAAACTCCAAAGTCCAAATCTCAATTGTCTTCCATTGCACGGTCACCTACTTCCTCTCATGGAAATCGTAAGCCACCAAGGGAAGATTCCAGTAGCACGGTGGAGGTAACGTATTGTCAACCATAACTCCACGAAATTAATTTAATACATCATTGGTATAACTTTACTTTTAGAGATGACTCTCATTTTCTCACAAAAATTTTGACAGTAAACTGATTGTGACAAGCTGTCTTGAACACAGAATAAGCTGATCTACTCACATATTTAGTAATCTCATCTCTGGACATAATGATCCTAAATTTCGAAGGTGATTTACCTGTAGTAATACTATGGGAATCTAAAAGTACAACAGTAACGGTTCATGCATGGAATGTGTGAAGAGTTCTCATTGTCAGTCAATCATAAAGTATCATGCATAAGTTTGTTGACTTTTATAATAATCACCTTAATATCTATCATAATAATTTCATTGATTGATAACGTGAAACATTTTACCTTGGTAGTGCGCAAAAATTAAATACAAAGTATGTGAATGAATGTCCTTCATGCATGTGAAAAATGGTTTTGTAGGACAAGAAAAAGGCTACTCCGAAGCTGACGAAAAGAGGAAGCCTTGATCCCTGGGAAATTAGGAACTCACCACCTTGGCCATATCATGCAGAGGAAAATGGAAATGAGGATGATAAGGAATTGGTTTCTGGGGATGGTCTTGGTAAGAGTACAAAAAGGAATGGCCGCTTAAGTACTGAAAATAACCTCGTGGGAGACTGTGACACAGAAAGCAAGCGGTCATCTTCTCCAATGCTAAGTCCCACGTTTCATTCTGACCCTTCCAAAATATGCACGGAGGTGGCCACCACAAATGACTGTGATGAACTTGAGTTAGCAAGCAGTGAAAGTTCAGAATCAGACAAGAGTTGGCAATCACGTCCACATGTGCCTAAAACAACCTCTCTTTCCAACGGAGTAGTAGCTAAAACAAAAAAATCAGCACATCCAAGAAAAACCAGGTATTTCACTTCATGTTATACTTGTGAAAGGATCATACGTGTTATTGAGTTACTGTTGACTAACTTTTTATATATTTTTTTGTGTGTGTGAACAAGGAGTACGATCCCGTTATTGTCTCCTTCATCATCAAGGAGACAGCCAACCGTAGTTAGTCAACAGAGAAAGCATCTAGATGCTAAAAGAAGAACTGGAAATGCCAAATGAGAAAGCTGCTCAAGATGTTTTGTTGCTTCACCACCCTAACATTTTTGTTTGGGTTTGTGTATCTATAATTTAGTTGCGCAGAGAGAGGCCTTTTTTTTCATTAGAGGGGCATTAAAATAGTTACCTGTGTTTCTCCGGTGGTGAGCATGAGTTCCATTCCAAACCATCTTTTTATACAAAGCTGATTTTTGTAAGAAAACTCCACCACCCTTAGTTTCCTGTGCCCGGAGATTGATGAATGGAAAGGAGAATAAAGAAACGCAGGTTCATACTTTTGTTTAACTCTTGTTGCCCACAACATGTCATTGGCTAACTTTTGTATAGAAATATGTGAACAAATGTCTACCCACAAGGGTTAGGATCAGTACAGTGGAAAGGGTTCAAGGGTTATTATTGCAACACAGTGAAAGTGGTTGAAAGTTGTTGGTTTAGGTAAAGAAGTTAATCTTTCGAACGTGACTAATTAAGGTTGAAACTTCTCTAAAGCATTGTGTTTATGTTCTTATTATTGTTTATAATGATTATGAGATGTGTTTTAGACCATATTAACTCACTTTTATTTTAGTATTTTAATAAACACAAGTATAGCATAATGCTTTATTTATAATATTTTTCTAATTTTAAAATATTTATTTATAAAATATGGTGTAATTTTTTATAATTCTTTTATTTTATAATTTAAATATATATATATATAATGATAAAATATTGATGTATTGTATTATAGAATTAGATTGATCCATTTTCAGTTTTCTTATTTTGAGTAAATAAATGATTCAATTAAAAATTGAGGTTAAATTTTAAAAATGACAAACCTAATTCATACTGCTTCTATCAAATAAGAAAGTAGGATAATGGAGAATGAGACTAAAGATTTTTTTCCCTAAATTATACATTTCATTTCAATAAAAAGTATTTTGATAACACATAACTTAGGGACCATGGATGATGACAAGGAGTCCTCACTTCACCTTGGAAAGAGATGAATGAGAACTTAAAACATGAGAATTGTCAATTATAAAATCTTATTTTACTCTACTGGACAGCTCTTTTTTAAAAAAATTCATTCACTGCATAACAATTCATAAAATATTATGTTTTATTCGTAATATCTAGGAATTTTCATTGAAAGGGGGAATAGAAGTGTAGAATTTATACAAGTTTATAGATTAAAAAAATAATTTTGAAAGTAAAATCACTTTCATAATTCCTCAAATTAATAATAAAAATAAAATAACAGATGTTAATTATCAGAGAATAAATTTTGATATAACTTAATAAAAATATTGTAGGACATGCTTTTATATTTTAATATAAACGTGTGATATAATTTGAAAAATAATAATTAAATTTATATTTTGCTTAAGTTCTTATTCATTTAATTATGTATTTGAAGTATGTATGAGATATGTGAACTAGTTTTAGAATTTCATTGAGGATGGTATTTGTGTTTTAGTTGACGGATAAGATTAATAAAATCAAGGTAGTGAAGATAGTAAAAATAAGTTGGATTTTTGGTCTTTGAATTGAAAATATATAGACTCAAAACGAAAGGGAGTGAGCATAGTAAATGTGTATGGCTAGCAATAGAAATCCAAGTCCCTTTTTGGTTTCACAAAGATAGTCACTTCATTCACTTCTTCTCCTACCATCTTGTTTCCATCTCTTCCTCTTCTTTCTCTCTAAAAACAAAAATCAAAATATTTTCTCCTTTTTTCATGATAGTAAAGATAAAGTATATATAGAGCATATTTTTTAGTATTGTTTTGAATAAGTTCTTTGTCTTTTTCCTAATCTTCATCCCTTCCTCTTTCTACATGCATGCTTAGGGATTTTGGATGTAAAGTAGGATTTTGGGTTTGAGTTTGATTATGAGATGTTTGATGGCTAAGATTTTAATCTTTAAGGAGATCAAAATGCTTATTGAAATTCTTTTGTTTCATTTTTTCCAACTTTGCTTTCTTTAGGATTAAAAAAAAAAAAAGAACTTAGGGTGATGAAAACTAATTTTATTTCAAAACCACAAATTTAGTTAAAAGGTAATGTATTTGTTTGTTAAGTTTAAATCATAGTACGTAAATGTTTAATGATTAAATTAATATTTTGTTGAAACGTTTGAAACTAGAGTATATTTTATGGACTTTATTAGTTTTGATCTTTTGTTTTGTTAAAGATGGTGACATTTTTATGATTTTGAGTTATTTATTTTAAATGAATATGTGAAAGGATGGAATTATTGAATTTATTCTCATGTCTATGTATTAGATCTAATGATAGATTGAATTTAGCAAGTTTAAAAAAGTTTTGGTACATGCTAGAACTTAATAGAATATGCTTTTATATAATTGGATGCATGAAAACAAAAAGAAAACAAGAAATTTAAAATTGGTACAAATGTCTTTCCTCGCCTTTCTTCTCACATGGGAGGAGAACCTCGAAGACCATCTCCTTAAAAATCAAATTCCTTACAAATCTATCTTCCTATTAAACACCTTAAAACAAACATAATTATTGATGTTAATAAGAATCATTTCTCGTTTACATTGTTAAGATTTTTTTACCACTATTATTTAGTTAGAGTGTTCTGAGTTAATGTTGAAAGTTTTTTTTTTTTTTTAAAACAAAGTGAACTGTTTTTTTTATATATTTGTAGTGATTTTTTTATCAATGAGATCAATAATACCTTTTGTCAATTACTTACTAGAATTTGTTCTTTAATATCTACTAAGAAAACTTTTGGCCAATAATAATTAGGATTTTTTTTATCAATGTTAGCTAATAAAATTTTTTAACTAACATTAACTGAAAAGTCAATAAAAAAATTTCAACCAAGAACATTGTAGGAATAAACTTGATTAATATTATAGCCTAAAGTCAATGTAAACTAAAAACAATCTCAAACCAAAGATCTCAATCAAGAAAAAACTTTGATTAAAAAATAAAATTAATATATTAATTAAAATAGATCATTAACATTAATAATTTTTAATATTTAAATATTTTTTTTGTATTAGTGATAGTTAAAAGAATTTAGTCAAACAAACAAAATTAAATTCAATAAATTCAATAAAGTTTGAAGTGTCTAATTAAACAAAATATTTAAAATGAAGTAATTTAAGATAAGATCAATTAATATTTTATAAATTGTGAAACTTTTAAAATTTAATTCTTTATATATAAATAACAGCTCCCCTTATTGGTAATTAAAAAAAGTTAAAATGAATAAAAATGAAAATATACTTATTCTTGTCATTAAAGTGTTGAACTATCTTGATTTAATTTAGGTTGCCAAAAATATATTTTGGCACTACAACTACTCATTTATTAAACGGCAAAGTAAATTCACAAAAATATTGTAATTTTAAATAATTGAAACAAAAAATTACTTCTATAACCTATTCATTAATTTTTCATTATAAAAGTATATCTTTAGAAAAAATAAATGATAAAATACACATAATATATAAGCAATAAAAATACTCAAAGTTATATAATATCTTTATAAAAGATCAAACAATGTTATGTTTTTATTTTTTATTTTTTCAAATTGAGGAAGAATACAAAATAACGTGATACTGGTGGGTGGAGATGATAAAAAAATAAGTGGTATGGCCAATTTTATTTATTTATTTTGATTATAATTATAATATAATTGAATAAAAAGTCAACAAGAGTGTCTAAAAGGAAAAGTGGACCCAACAATATCAACTTATTATGTGGGCGACAGATAATAGCCTTTCCAGCTGGTAACCGCAGGGATACCAAAACCACGTGGCCACGTCACCATCACTTTCTCTATATATAATAACTTTTTAAATTTTTTATAAAACATTTTTTTCTTCATTTTATTCTTTATCACTTTATATTTAATATTATTAAGATTAATAACTAATGAAGAGTTTTTAAGTTTAAAAAAAGATTAATCTTTAATATGAATTTTCTAAACTAATTTGACTGTTTACTTTGGACAGCTATATATATAATTAAGAAATTGAACTTTCTTAAGAGAAATAGGAAAGAAGAATACAATTCTCATGATTAATTAAAAATTTAATTATTGATATATTAATGATTTGTTATGAATGTAAAATATATTAATTGCAATTTTTTCTCATTGAAAAAGTGATATTACTCACTTCATCATTTAAAGTAAATTGATTACTTTAGAAGACAGGATGAGAAAGAAAAGGTTGATAACTAATATTTTCCTAAATTACTTCTATTATTTGAGAATATTATGAGAAGTAATGCATTTTATTGAATAAACGTAATGGACCCCTTAACAATGACTTAAATTTGTTGAGACAATGATTAGCTGGAAAACATACTTGGAAATAGGAAAATAAATTAGGATAATGTTGTCACCAACATTTTGACTTTTGGTTTTATAGTCTTTCTTTTGAGCAAACTGATGCCAACTTCTTATGTTATGCATGCTAATTCAATTACAGCTCAGCAAATTAGAAAAAAAATGTTTCCAATAAATTAAATTAAATTATGTTTGGTTAATAAAGATGAATATCATTTACTAATATAGACTCAAATAATTAAGTAAAGTTGCAATAATATTAAAATAAACTATTATTTAAAAATATAAATAGTAGACTTGGTTTAATTTTTAAAATTTAATTACATTTTTGTTCACTCTCACATTTGGTATATGGTTTTGTTGCAGTAAATAAAAACTAAAAGAAAAAATATAAATCAATGAATGGAAAAAGTCGTCTGTAAAATATTCTTATCACCAAAGTTTATGCCATAGTTAGGATTTAATAATTTTCTTTAATAATAATAAGCTAACTCCATAAATGTTAGAAAAGTTTTTATTTTAAGATAAATACTCTCGTCTGTCACTATTATTATTAGTATTATTATTATTATTATTATTATAATAATAAAAAAAGCTTGACACTGATATTTTTTTTATAATTTATGCTTTACATTATTCCTTGAGAAAATATCAATTACCAAATTACATATTAAAAAAATCCTCTCAATAAAAATAAAGAAGATATTAAAAAATCAGCAAAGAGAATAATTTACTCATTGGCGAAATTTTTTTTTTTTCTTAATTAGAAATTGGATGGACAACGAGATTAAAGGACAGACGTTGACGTTTTTCGCAAAGACTGTGACAGGGAAACAGGATTTGCTTAGACAAATCTTTGCTTCCAAAAATCAAGATAGGGACATTGGAAGATTAACCCCAGTTTTGATAATTACTAAGATATTAATAGAAAAAAAGGTTATTTACACAAATATCCCCCTCATTCTAAATTTCATTAGTAATTTCCAAAAATCATTACTTGTTTTATGCATTTTGTTTTTTAATAAATTTATGTGCACTTTCACAGAATTATTCGTAGACACCTGTAATGATAATAAAATATTATAAATCTATATATTATTTAGAAACAGAGATATATAGAGGGGTACTGATGTAATTTCAGGAATACGGGTTGCGTTTCATGTTCTGAACTAACAAAAAATTGAGGTTTAGATTTAGGAAGAAAACGTGACGATGAGGTTCTCTCTACGCGTTTCCTGTGTCTAGAAACTTTTCTCTACCAATCAAATTACAGAGCAAGATCTCTCCTTTTTCTTCTCTCTCTCCGAGTTCTTGTTGCCTCCATCCACACTCACTCACAGCTACTAGGGTTTATGATATTTTCCTCCAAATGCTGAATCTTCCATCTCCACTTTTAACCTGTGAGTGTTGCTTTTCCCACATATCCACTCCCATCTTCTATTTCACTTTATGTTCCTTTGAAACGCAGCATCCTAGTTAGGTGGCCAAGCATATTCTCAAATAGCAATTTTAAAAATTTGATGGGTTCTGGCAGCTATTGTAATCGCCAATTTGCTTCCTAATTTTTTAAATTGTATGGGTTTGTTTTGTTTTCGAAAGTAAGTTTTTTTGTAATGTTTTATTGTGAAATGCAAATTATCTAAGATCTGTTATAAAGTTCCAGATTCTTTGCTCCATGTATTTACTGAATAGGGGGAGTTATAATTAAAATACTAAATGGATCTTACTTTGAAAATAAACAGTGTTATATTATAGTGTGGTCTCTATCGCTGTCTCTTGTTTGTGTGAATTGTGTTGCTAAGTCGTATTATTGACATCCTAAAAGCATGTAGATCTGCTTGAGATAATTGAGTCTTTTGGATTTCTTTTCATTGTTGATCATGAATCTTATTTTGGCTTTTATTCTTGTTTTGGAATTTGTGTGGATGATTAGGATTTCTTCACCGGGGTTCCAGAAATGTTTAGTTTTGAACTAAGATGAGTAGGACTGAATTATCTAATATGAAGCAGCCACCTGTCCCATTGGCAACCCTGATTGGTCGGGAGCTAAGAAATGGAAAAATTGAAAAGCCTTTTGTGAAGTATGGGCAAGCTGGCTTGGCAAAGAAAGGAGAAGATTACTTTCTAATCAAGACGGATTGCCAGAGAGTTCCTGGGGATTCGTCAACACTTTTTTCTGTCTTTGCGGTATTATTTATTTTCTTGGTTTACATTTTCTGTTACTTAACATGATTAGTGTCCTTTTTGCTTTTGGTGAAATGTTTCGGATAGATATCTGAACAATAAGAGATGAGAATATAGCCTAACATAAGGCTGAATTGGTAATCAGTGATACGGTTATGCACACTGGAGACATGTTTGTTTCTCAGGTTTGGTAAATAAATGAGAATTGAAATGTATATTTTCTTTCTTCTCCTATATTTTTCTCAGTGATCAAGTGGAGCGTCAATTTATTCCCACAATGGTTATGATATCCATAAGGAATTCTTGATTGGCAGATCTTTGATGGGCATAATGGTATGTCTGCTGCTATTTTTGCGAAGGAAAACATACTAAGTAATGTTTTGAGTGCAATACCCCAAGATATCAGTAGGGACGAGTGGCTTCAAGCTCTGCCTCGTGCTCTTGTTGTTGCTTTTGTGAAAACTGACATAGAGTTTCAGAAAAAAGGTACATTTCAGAATTTTCTTTGCATCCCTGTTGAAGTTCACCAAGGGCACTTTTCCAACCTTTTAATTTCACCTTCAGGGGAAACTTCTGGAACAACAGCTACATTTGTTCTGATTGATGGATGGACTGTTACTGTTGCATCCGTTGGGGATTCCCGTTGCATATTAGATACACAGGGAGGTGTTGTTTCTCTCTTGACAGTTGATCACAGATTGGAAGAAAATGCAGAAGAGAGGGAACGCATTACTGCCAGTGGTGGTGAAGTAGGAAGACTGAACGTTTTTGGAGGCAATGAGGTATATTGTAATCTTCATATTCCTTTCTAATCGGTGAATTTTTAACTAGCAATTTTGGTTCCTTGATATATTTTATAGGTGGGGCCTCTTCGCTGCTGGCCTGGTGGATTGTGTCTTTCTAGATCAATTGGTGACACGGATGTCGGAGAATTTATTGTGCCAATACCACACGTTAAGCAAGTGAAGGTTAGCTGGTTTCATTTTAAAGTCTTAGTTTATTGATGGATGATCATTTTTATGTGGATGTGTTTAATTCTGTATTTCAATACTAACTATCATTTTGGTTTGCCAGCTTTCAAAAGCAGGTGGAAGACTTATTATAGCTTCTGATGGCATTTGGGATGCTTTATCTTCTGATATGGCTGCCAAGTCATGCCGGGGTCTACCTGCAGAGCTTGCTGCAAAGCTGGTGGTTAAGGTGATGATTAATTTAGGAAATCTTACTATTTTTTCAGGAATAGGTGTGCCATTATATTCTGTACTCTAAATGCTTTGTGTTCTTGTTTTCACTTTTTTTTAACAGGAAGCTCTAAGGTCAAGGGGGCTGAAGGATGATACAACTTGCCTCGTTGTAGATATTATTCCGTCAGATCAACCTGTATTACCAACAATTCCAACAAAGAAGCATAATGTGCTAACTTCCCTTTTATTTGGAAAGAAATCTCAAAACTCTGCAAACAGAAGTACCAATAAGCTTTCTGCTGTAGGTGTTGTGGAGGAATTATTTGAAGAGGGTTCTGCTATGCTTACAGAGAGGTATCTCAGACTGTAAATACTAAATTTATATTTGCATGCTGTCCGTTACCTTGTCAACTACGTGGTGGAAAGTGAGAACAAAAGTGTTTCTTTTCTCAATACATGTATCTGTGATACTTAGAGTCTGTTTTCCTAAAATGCAGATTGGGTAAGGATTTTCCATCTAAGACGAATTCTGGGATGTTCCGCTGTGCGGTTTGCCAAGCAGATCAACCCTCTGTAGATGGTTTATCAGTGAACACTGGATCCTTTTTTTCTCCAGTATCTAAGCCATGGGAAGGTCCGCTCCTCTGCACTAACTGTCAGAAGAAGAGAGATGCCATGGAAGGAAAAAGGTCTAGCAGGCCCTCAGAAACAGCATAGTAATACAGTATTGTAGTAACATAGTAAATATTAGTATAATTCTTCTCTGGCAGTGTGAGCATGCTTGCATAGTTGGGTGGTGATTGTCTAAGGTGTGTAAGAATGAGGTTGAGATAGCCAGATTAGGTGTATTGGAGGATGTTGCAAGTTTGTTTTTGGTGTGTGCTCTGCTGTTGGACTGACAGAACAAACAACGTTGCCTATTAGATTACTTCTAACAGTTTGGTACTAACCGCATGTAAAATTAAATGACAATTTCATGGTTATCTCTTTGTAACTATTTGCTACGTCTTCATGTGTGACTGTTAACAACCAGATGATGCTCAACATTTTTTTTTTTTTTAAAAAGTCTGTATAAAAATAATTGATACTGCTTCAGATAATTTGCAATTCACCCTATTATTAATTAAGGATATTGCAGTAATCGTGTTTAAAATAATTTTCTGAGGTAGATATTTCAGCCATATCTTAAGAGGTTAGGCTAGGCTCTTTCTGTAAACGCGAGCTTTAAATGGACAGAATGGTTAATTTGATTATTCAGTGTACGAAGCATTCAATTTAATTGTAAATTTAAATAAATTAAAATAAAGTTTCTAAGAATAATTTTTATCCTTTACATTTATTTTCATTTTGGATAAAACTTTGCATGTTATTATTAAAATGTAATTCAGTTTTGTTATTATTAAAATATAATTTAATTAATATTTATAAGAACTAAATCACATTTCAATAAATGATAAATTGAAACGTATGTTGACTTGAGACAATAAATGTGAAAAATCAATACGACCTTAAAAAATTCATTTTTAATATTGAAATTGCAGTAATAGCAATGTACTGTCTGCCTGTAAGCCTTAGCATAGAAGCATTAAATGCCTATAGAAAAACGTGAAAATCAATTTTGGCACCTACCAAACGTCCCGTGTTAATACAAAATGACACACTAATAATGGGTTAAAGGATTAGAAGTAAACATTAAATTAATATAATTTGAATGCATTAATATAATTAAGAGATATAGTCACTAACACAGTAATATAATTAGAAAATAGTTCTACATTATCTTCATAAAAAATATATCTTATAGCATCTCTTACCCAGACTCTTAAATCCTCCATAGAACATGAAGATCTTAAACATAAGACATTGAAACTTAAAACTAAAAAAATATTTACTTATCTATAACAATTAAGAATAAAGATTGATTTTTGTGACTGTCTTTTTTACACATTTTTTACTTCTTTTTAACCTTAGCATATCTTTAGTGACTAATTTTGTAGTTTCCATCATCTACATATAATGAACAACTGTAATAAAAATTGAAAGTATTTTTATCATATAATTGTAATAACTAATAAAAAGTAAAATATTTTTTTTATAGTTTCTTATGATTTTACTTTTCATGTAATAGTGATTATTTTTCATTGTAATAATAGTTATATCAAAAATTTTAACTGTACTAATATTTTGTTATCGTGAAAAATGTAAAACATTCAACACTGTAGACGTATATTACAAGAAAATCTTAAAAATGATATGATAAGATGAAACACGCTCAAATTGAAATAAGACTTCGTTATATTTATTAGAGATGCTCATTCATTCTCTAATATACTTTACTATCAAATGAGATTTATTAGAATTATAAAATCACGTAAAATTCAATTTTAATGGAGTCTCGTTAGGAAAAGTATTTAACTAACACCCTTCTACTATTACCAATGAAAAAAAGTATATTAGAAGGAATACATTATTGCCTATAAATAACTCGTCTAACGTAAGAATCTACACCAAGGTTTTAATTGTGGACAAAAAGGATCTGGATTGTCTAGGTACAAGTATGACAGAGTTTTGGTAACAAACAAACCTGTTTCCGGCATTTTAGTATTTGCTATGACGGAGTTTCACGAAAGTACATCGGTTCTGAATTCGATATTGTCCTACACTGCAGGTCTGGAACCATCAATTTGGTTAATAGAAAACTTAACATGGCTTAAACACAACTAAAAAATTGTTGATGTATTCTCTAGGGTTGCCACTCTCTGGTAGTCTCATATCTTTATTGAAGGGGAATCCTATTATATAGCAGTGTGAAAACATCATGATTTCTTAATAGCAATACTGTACTAAATGCTGAAATTTCTTATATTCTTAGTTATGCATTATTTTGGCTTTCACACCTACTTGTAGTGGAAATGCCAAGTTCTGCAAACCTTAATGGATGCGTAGTCCGTGGCAAGAAATATCACTCATAATCTTATTCTCATCTTCGTAATAGAATTTTGATAGTATATCCACTTATATTGCTGTGCTGAAAAATTAGGGTATTACGAATATAAAAATTCGAGCGTTTAGCAATATTCTAAGGTAACTGAAGCAGTTTTATTGATAGAAATCCATGGGCTCAATTCCGATCCCATTTAGTTACATCTTTTGCAATTCAATCTTTGATTAATGCCATTTTTTCTATACATTTCACAGGAACATGAAGATAAGACTCAAGAAATAACGAAGTACTAAATTTCTAAGATCCCAATGGCGAAATTTAAACAGTTTTTTTTTCTCGCCGACCATGAATCACCCGTAATAGTCTGGAAAATAATTACAAGTGATAGGCTGTCATTTCAAACATAGCAAACTTTAAGTAGAACTATATATTTCCAAATTTTTAGTGGATTAGTAATATTCATACCCAAACTACAAGTAATGGACACCATAATATGTTCTTCTACACCTCTCCATATATAAGAAAATAACCATGGGAAACTGAAATTCAGAATGCTAAAGAATATATTGGGAAAAAAATAAAACAAAATCAAACCAAAGCATTCATTACAAATGCTGCTTCAGAAGGCTACGATTCTTACAGAAGTAGATGCTTCCGTTAGATGGTCAGATTTACTCTAAAACAACCCTTCACCTGCCAGTCAATAAACAAACGTTAAGTTAAAAGCAACCTAGCTGTGATTACGGATGTAAATCGGAGCCAAGTCAATCCTACTTATTTGAAGTTCAAGTTTGGCTTGTGAAAAAAAAAATAGTTATTCTAGTTTGGGTCATTTACATGAACAAATCTAACCAAATTTGAGCTTAACTTGTTTACAAAAAGATAAAGTTTGAAATTGCCTTGCTTAGCTTTATTTACAACTGATTTTTCGTTATGATTTTTTTCTTAAATTATTTTACAACTTTATCAATTTGGTATTTAGTAAAGATGTTAAATATTAGATGATAAACTACAAATACAAACATATGCTGAAGATGTGGCACGGAATTCAAACATATTATAGACTAGTACAATTTCATAATCCATTAAATAAAAGATTCCAAACTTGCAAAAACAAATCTTCAAAATCTAATATTAATGCTCAACAAAATTCAGCTGATTTCCATAATGAATATAAAAATAATGAAGGCTAGTAAAATCTGCATCATCAATTAAAACAAACAAGTTATTCACATGTTGTCAATGTCGACTTTGTCTTCTAATAATTGAATTCACTCTCAAGCTTAAGATTGTTTATTTCATTAACAAAACCAAACAAAGCTTCATTGAGCATTTAACGAGTTGAACTTGAATAGTTGACTAATAGCTAGACTCATTTAACCTAGTCATAACCCACGTAATCAACTCCTGAAAATGGTTACCAATTGTGTAGAAGAAACAACTACTTACAACATATCAGTTTTTGCATCTATAGTTAAGAGAACTTACGCAATTCATCCAAGGAAGTTTTGTCAATGCTCTCTCCGCTCTTGATGAGGCGAATTCTCCCTACAGAGATAACATAGAAAGTGACCATATGTCAACAAGTTTGAAATTTAAGAACCAAGAAAAAACAGAAACATCAATTTCAGTGAGTTCAGAATCCTTTAACACTAAAAGCAAAAAGAAAAATGCACTGCTCGCTGTCTCCTTTTAAACAAAGATAAAATCTTCCGTTCCATGCAAAGAAAACATATTGGGGCTCTCAAAAGAGAAAACAATAAAGCATTTTGTCCACCAATTAAGGGAACAATGGTTCTACAATGATTAGGTTAACATTGATGACAAGCAGCTCGTCCAAATTGGGTTCAGCTTAAGTTTTGGATAGTAACCACCCTTTTCCCAAGAAGAAAAAGAGAAAAACCTTTGGCTATTAAATTGAACTAAAATTTAATATCCCTTAGGAGCAGGTTAGAGCACACATAAATGTTCTCAACATTTCTAACCCAGTAGGAGGCATTAAGGTAACATAACAGGAAACTACATTAAGGTCCAATGTCCACAAGAGAGAACTTAATGTCAGTTTGTCTTTCAGAAAATCTATGAGGAAAAAAATTTACATCAGTCACCATACCATCACGACGAACACATATCTCTGGAATGCTTTTAACTTCACCATTGATGCTATCATTATAAACTCTAGTCTCAATGTCACCTTCAATATAGACTGAACAGCTGCATTAAAACTTCAAGAATTAGTCTGGAACATTTACACAATTAAAATAAAACATTCTCTTGCACAAATAATTACTTTTTAAAGAGTTTCTGTACTGCATAGGCCCCCAGCATTTCATTATGCACTGCGACCCGATGCCATTGAGCAGGCTTTGGCAAATCCTTTGAGCCAATTCTCTGGTCAAACAAGCCCCCTGTGCCAACTGAAAAGATGGTCACACTTCTACCATTCCTCAATATCTTCTGTACAGGGGCCTGGCCAACTTTGCCACAAAGAATTGCCTGCTTAAAATGACTACCACGTTGGTCAAATTATTTGTCAGGTGCAACATACAAATATTACATAAATTGTCGTTTTAAGCTTAAGAATATCAGCAAACATAAATCTTGTTCTTTAAGCTTTCTTCTGTTTATAGTCTCAAGCTGTGTAGTGATGTCGCTCTATTGGCTCCAGCATTACCATTGTCTAGAACAAATTCAATTCATATAAACTTGTAAAACCACTCGCTATGATAATAAATAAATAAATAAAAACTAAACCCCTCTTAAATCCTTGTATTGCAAAAACTTTTACTCAGTCATAAATTGAGTTCACATATAAGTTTTCTGACATTACCAAATCAAAATTCCATCCTAGAGATGTTAATAACAATAATTCATCAATTAACAACATCTAGTACCTTGTGCACACCACGAAACCCCCAACCCCTCTTGGGATCCACACCTTGCAGTTCTAGCTCGGGCCTTCCACCAACAAGATCATCAAATCCTTCATCTAATTCTACGTTCTTTGGTTCACCATTATCATGTGAAGGCTGATCATCTTCATCTCCAGATGGAGACGTCGTCGAGTACCATAAGGTTCCGCTTCTCGACACACCACCTGATTTATTTACCAACAAAGCTACAGCTAAGCATCACACATCTTGCTATGCATACACACGACAATGAATATAATCTTAACTACCAAGTGTTCGACGAAATTATTCATTGAACAAAATATATAACCAGCGAGACCCTATTTTAGACAATAGAAAGAAACGCACCCTGTGAAGGTGAGGTGAAAGCAGACACTCGGAGATGCCTGGCAAGTCTCACCGCCACAGAATTCATTTCCCGCAACAACCTTCTAAGGTGAACCTCTGCAAGGGTTTAACCAAATACTCCCTTGCTGTAAACCACCTTGTGGGTTTACGCTATTGGGCTCACTCTATATGGGCCTGGCCCACATATAAGGGTTGTTAAATCATCATTATGTTGTGTTAATTTTTTTTTATACTTAAAAGTCATCTATTTATAGATCTTATAATACATTTTGTTATTTTTAATCTCTTTGAAAACATCTGTTATATAAATTCATTTATTTTTGTTTTGTAAGCTTTATAATGTCTTATAAATTTGAACACTTTACCCACAAATCTACTCTGGAATAGTGAGATTGCTGAAACAAATGTTTAACCTTATTTTATAATAGGCCTTATAGTTACAATGTTAATAGTTAAAGTATCCTCTCCTTTCAAATTTGTCATTTTGGTTAACTTAAATCAACATCTAAGAACAGTTCCATTAGAACCGGTCTTAATCTTTAAAAATTAACATGGTAGAAACCAAAAGAAAATAAAATTAGTATATATAGAAACTAAAAGGAAATAATTGGTATGTGTATCAACTAAAGTAAATGATTTTAAATACAACGAAAAAACTTGTTACATAATTTTAGGGATGGTGATTAAATAAAGGAAACTTATGCTGACTATTTCTTTTTTTCAAATTATTTTATTGAAGTAAATGTGTTTTTTTCACAAAATATTTATAAATTTATTACTTTTACAAAAAAAGTCTATTTTTTTTTCTGTTCCTTGATATATATTTTATCATAAGTTATTCACATGCAATATATTATGGTCATCTAAGATTACTATGAACAAAATTGTCAGAGCAATATATTTGATCAAAATGCATTTATTTATTTAATGATAAAAGTAGAAATACAAATCCCAGATATTTGAGGAAAAAAATAATTACCTGTTTTGTAGAAAAAAAAAAAAAGAAAAAAAAGGGCTGAGGCATGGTTAAAATGTGACCAGCCGCACGAACTTTCCCGCTCCCACGATTACTGTTAAATTTTGGCACCCACTAACCCCACATTATCAGTGCTACACTCCAAATGTGTATTTTAGGTTGATTAAACCTGTAACTGCCATCTCCTACTTCACTCCTTGCAGTTAGAGATTAAGATTTGAGGTCAACAAAATGCAGAGGAAGTTTCACTCTATTGTAAAAGACAAAGCCAATGCTAGTGCTGATGACAGCGATGACGGCGGTGCAAGGTTTACGTGTGGAAGTCAATTCTCCAGGAAATCAGTTGGGTCGGCATTCTCTTGTATGCTTGCAAACAAGGGCTCACATGGAAAGCATGCTTCCAAAGTGAAGAGAAAAGAGCCGTTTGCTGACTCAGGTATAAATGGAAAGGCATCATGTGGGGACGAACCAGTTGAAGTTGCATTTTCTCAGCTTCTTGCACTGGAGGAGAGTGATGGATCAGGTGAAGGAAAGCAGAACAGCAAGGAGAGGCAAGATGTGAAAATGAAGCTTCCTTTGTTGAGTTTTCTATACAAGAAGAAAGGATGGAAGAATTTCATGAGAGCCAGATTTAGTAGTGATGAGAATGGTAAATCGAAGAAGAAATTAAGCTTACGCCGCTCGTTCAGGATTCCTTCCAAAATACTGCTCTTTGGCCTTAAGTTGAAGTTGACAAAGTTTCAGCTTAAGAAGAAAGCGACAAAGCAGTTTGAAGAAGACGCTGCTGCTGATGAAAATGAAGATAGAGAACTATGGAAGAAGAGGATTCTGATGGGAGGGAGATGCAGGCCGTTGAGTTCGCCAGGTTACAGAGAGATGTATAGTGATTCCTGGACAAGGGCACTACCCCATCCCTGATCCCCACCTCAGCTGCTCTTTTCTATTTTTCTTTTCATATAACCTTTAGAGATATATCGTAGTGGTTTTTTTTTTCTTCGTTATGACCTTAAGAATGTCTTCTTTTGTACATAGTTCTCCATTCGTTATTGCAATTTTATCCTTCTTTCTTTATCCTGTGCAAAGAAACGTTGCAGTTTTCATTTTGTCAATAAAGATCAATGCCTTGTTGTCAAAGAATTAGCAATACACCGAAGCCATGCCCGTAACAACTTACGTAGGGAGTTAGAATTTAAATAGTAATTTTTCCATTGCAATATGAAAGGGCACTTAAAATTCTTTATTTCATATGTTTTACACTATTAAATCACCCGAAATTTAAAATTTTCCCCAAAATCCACAAATGAATGCCAGCGGTATTTAATCCATAAATTTGATTAAGACAAGGCTGCTAAAAGTTTCTATAGTGAATATTTCACACCGGAAGCTCTGGACATGGTCTCATTAAAATAAAAACAATCAAAATCATGCTATGGACATGTATAAGTTCGAGCTGGCGCAGCAGCACAAATACACGTAAGTACCAAACTGGTCATTTTGACTCGATAAATGCTCCTCAGGGTTGTACACAGAAGGCAAGCAGCATGTAGAGCCACAAGGTAACATGGCATTTACCACCTTTTGTTTTTGGATCTGCAGTGTTTACATACCCACATACCAAATATATATGTCACACAGCCCAGATCAGACCTTCAGTGGTTTCAAACCCAGGGCTGCTCGGAGTTTGTTCGCTTCTGCAATCTCCGGATCAGGGTGGTCAGTTCCATCATCCTTCTTTTCTTTCTTTTCTCTCTTCTCCTTCTTCTTCTTTGGCTCACCATCCTCAATTCCATCTCCGTGTCTTCTGGGGCTTACACTACTTCTAGCATGTCTCTTTCTGTAGTCACCACCATCATGTTCCTTGCGATCCCTACTCCTACTTCGACTCCTTGAGTGGCTCCTTCGCCTTCCACGGTCACGATCCCTCTCTCTTCTCTCCCGCTCCCTACCCTCTCTCTCACGACCATAATCTTTTTCATCCCTTAGACGATATCGATCCCTGTCCCTCTCCCTATCTCTGTCCCTCTCTCTATCTCGGCCTCGTCCCCTCTCCCGGTCATGCTCTCGATCATAGTCTCTATCATAGTCTCTGTCATAGTCACGGTCCCTATGAAACAAAATCCGAAACCAATCAAAACGTGATCCTTCGATGAGCCAAAAATCACAATTGACAAAACACGTCCATTTTATACTTAATGAAAATTCAGTACTTCATTATAAGATCAAAAAGGGGAAACAGATATCAGATAACCAACATAATGTACTTTAATGATCTGTGTAAAATTTGAAGGCACATGACAGCTTTAAGAAACTAAGAACGTGAAATACCAAAATGTGTATTAACCTGTGCTTTAACTACGACCAGCAATTAAACCGCCCCCACTCAAAAGAATGCTCACATGTCATGGGTTCTTAATGACAGTATAATTACCACCTCATAACATAATGCTTCCACATCAAAAAACTTGCACGCAATTCAGTTTCCAATAGCTCATTCACACGTGGATGGATGGGATTGGGATCCCAAACTAACATGCTGAAGACAAAGACAGATTAACCCGTGACATTTTCATAAAGCTCAAAGATTGATGGAGCAACGATAGAGCTTCAGCTGATGTTCTTTCTAGAGGAATCTCTTATAGATATTCAATAGTAGTTTCATAGTGAAAAGGCAAAGCATACGAGGACAACATATCAAAGGTGTGGAAGCGATTAGCTGTAATAACCAATTTGACAATCAAGAAAACTAACATTTTTCCAGTTAAAAATGAAAAGATGATTCAATAAACATTAAAGAGTAAACTAAACTCTTCAATATATAAGATAATATTTGTGGAGAACCATCAACCCATGCAACATAACTGTTTGACCCATCATACTTCTCAACTGCACACTGTCAGTGCAGAGAAACCTGGCAGGATCATTGAATCTTACTATAGGAAGCAGTTGTATACCACAGATAGCTCTGAATGCCATAGTGGAAATAGAAGTGTAACCTTGCACAAATTCAAGAACAGCTTCCAGCATAATCTATTCCTTTGTTGTAAAAAATAGCTCAAATTTTTCCTAGAATCACGTTACTTACGAAAATTTTAATTCATTTGAGTCTTTAGACGCAGCAGCCCTGATACGCCCTACACTACCCAAAAAAGTTGATGAAAAAACAAAATGCAAATTGAAGGTACCAGAAAAGCTTTTTCAATGACAAGACACACATCTACATTAATCCACGCAAAACAGTCGGAAAGACAGAACAGTACCTGTATCTATGACTATCACGCCTTCTGTCCCTATCTCTTTCCCTTGTTGGGCTTCGCCCACGATAATAATCCTACAAATCATTCAATAATTATATCAAAACATAGTAACTACTTACATTTATTTAACATTAAAAAATTAAGAGTGAAGAATATATCTCCTGATTGAGAAAAAAGAAAGGGAAGTACCTTCTCATAGGCCCTATCTTCAATCTCGTCAACAGGCTGGTCATTATCCTCTTTCTCTTCTTCCTCCTCAAAATCTTCTTCCAGTGCACTTCGTCTTGGCTCCAGTGAATTCAAAGATTCAAGAGTCCACCTATAGCAAACAGAAGACCAGAACTACACATCTTAACACCGCAAAAAACTCCTGTAATCTCTATTAATTTCACAGTCCCAAAAAATTATAACTAAAAGATATCATCATAAAGACCATTTTTATACACAACAAAAAACGACGGAAATGTGCTCAAAGCTCAATTGCAAATAAAGCGTAGAAACATTATAAAAGAGAAAGAAGAGAAACCTAGAAGATACCTTTTCTTGACGCGAGGCAAAGCAATGTCACAGGAATAATCTTTTGTGAGAAGTTCATCGATGACCTCATCCACATGCGTCAAAGTAAACTCTGCAAACCAAGAGCAACACTTTAGTTTCACAAACGAGCTAGTAATTAATAAAATCAACAGAGAATAAACGAACAATAATTGACATGAAACCCACGTCCGTCAGCTAACTTTCGCCGGAGTTTGCGATAGTCATTGTACAAGGGTTCGAGGTAGCGGTAGACGTCAATGTCCGATCCAGTAAGACGCAAGTAAAACGCGCCGAGTATCCTAACGTATTTGTAATCCTCGTTCTTGATGAACTCGATGACGATTTCTTTCTCCGGCTGAATCTGGAGCATCTTCATGACGAGGCACATGAAAGGCGTAGGTTTGCGGTTTCCGCCGTAAGTTCCGCCGAGATGGTCGATCTCCATGGCCTTGTCCACCAAAGTCTCCGCCGTTAACCCGAAGCATTGCTCCTTCCAGTATGTGTTCTGATAGATCTTTGATCGGAGAATCTTCTCCACGAGGTTCTGAGGGTTCGTCCCTCTTATACTCTTCGCTGCTGGATCCGTGCGATTCGCCATCGATTATGCACAAATGAACCGTCGCTGGAATTCAATAGCAGAAACCCTAACCCTAACCCTTTTCAGGATCAGGTCCAGGACCAAGAGAGATTGATGGCATGGAGGAGTATATTTTTATAATTTCATTCAAAATAATTTATTTTTATTTAAAATTATTAGTATAGTAAAACATGAGAAAAAGTTGCATGTTTGGGCATTTGGTCTAGTGGTATGATTCTCGCTTAGGGTGCGAGAGGTCCCGAGTTCAATTCTCGGAATGCCCCTTCAGTTTTTCTGTGCGCTAATATTTCTTCGATATTTTTGCTTTTTATTAATAATTGGCGAATGTCTTATTAATTTATAAAATAGAACTTTAATTCAAGAAATTAAATTAAACAGGACGGGATAGCAAAGGAAGCAAAATATTGAACCTTTCCATTTTGTAAAATGTTATTATAAATAAAAAATTATACTCTAATAATAACTTAATGAATAAAGGAGTTTTTATCACACTAGTTTTCGACTTTGGATCTTGGCTTTGAGTAGATTTGGTTTCTATCTAAGTTTTCAAAAGACACCTTGAAACTCTAGTATTTATAAATAATTACATGCATTATTTATAGTGGACTTGAATTATTATTACTTTTTAGGTTAATTTCAATAATACAAATAGTTTTATGATTAATTATGATTAGGTTTATTATTCTCTTTTAGATAGCCAACAAGTATTGGATATAGCATATTGATATCATCTTGACTTGTGTATAGGTTTAAAAACATCATCTTCCTCTGAAAGATCCTGATAATGTAATGTATATTATATTAACCTGTACATGAGAGTCTGGTATACCTTTTGAAAAATCTAAAATATATTTTTTAATTCAAAATGTTTGAAAAACAAATCTTAAATATGTATTTTTAAAATTTTTCCAAAGAAGATAAATTTAAAAAAAAACATTTTATTACAAAAAATTAGTTAATTTTTTTAATTTATTAAATATTGATGTGAGGATTCATCCAATTTTCAAAAACAGGTTATTCATAAAATTAAATAAATATATTTAATTCAATTATTTTCGTAATTGATCAATAATGAATAAATAGTTTAAGGAAATAATACAAACTGCCAAATATGACTACTTCTGAACATGTTATTAGACTTACAATAACAATTACGTGTTTGATTATCTCATCTTTGAAAATAAAAAATCATCTTCATCTCTATTCTCAAAATTAAAATTGATCTTCATCCATATTTTCGTATTCAATAGATATAAATTTTTTTATCTCATTGTCATTCTCGTTTGTACCAACACTCATATCTACATCTTTATTGTTTCAATTTTAATTAAATAGTTTTAAAAAATAAAAATCATGTAAAGGAAAAAAACACGATTCGATATCAAATGAGTACATTCAATGTTTATGCAACTAAACACTTGAATTTGAGATATTCTCATGTAAAAGAATTTTTTTAAAAAAGAAGGAAGAAACAATCAAACTTACGATCAAAGCTATTTGATTCAATAAAATAAAAGTTTGCTTTTGGTGACATCTAATACATCATTTGAAAAAAATAAAAAAATATACAATTAAAATTGTGATTAGAAAAAAAGTATCTAATAAATTTAACTAAACTTTGTGAATATTAAGCAACTGAATAATAAGTGAGAGAAAATAAAAAATTATGACAAAAAATAAATTTTATTACATGAAACAAAATTAAAGACAAAAGTGAATAGTAAATATAAGTGTTTTAGATTAGTTAAATATTTTACTCGTTTAAAAGGAAAACAAATATGTTGATAAAAACACAGGAATAAATATAGGGAGAAGATCAATACACATCCGTATAATCTATTTAAAAAATCAGGTATTACTTACAAAATTTCTGGTCAAAATTGCAATAAACTCAAACAATGCCCACAAAAATATTTTATTTATGATGGCCAAGTAAAATGCTGTCAACATATATTTTTTATGTGTATTTTAAAGATTGCAGTAAACTTTATATTCTCAAATAGAGAAGGGCAAATCCATCTCAAAATAAAAATGTTTGCAAATAGAGGCAACGAAATCCACACAAAAAGTAATTAGAAATAGTGAATATGGTATTCATTAATATGGGGATGAAATTTTCTACGACCTTTCCTAATTCCAGTAATGATAAATTGACAATTGATTTTATACGGAGTGTCACACGGAAAGGAAAATTTGACTGATACGCTTGTAAGCAACAACAAGAACATTACAACTATATATAAACAATAAAATTGAGTTAACTAGAATAAATTAAGGTATACAACAGAGTACATCTAAGCATTTAGCATTTTATGTCGAATTCTGACCTGATATTGACGAGACATATTGGTGAATCAAAATCTAAACTTCTAAGATGATAAAATTACAGATGAAAAGAACTATACTAGTATAATACAATTGACCTCATCTTTGAGCCTGATCAGCAGTGTGGTTGCTTGTTGTAGACGATGATGCTGTTCTACCATTCAATATTCCATTGTCCATAGGTGGGGAGGATCCCCACTTACCCTCTGATTCACTTGGTTCTATCACTTTCACAGATCCATCCGTCAACCCAACAGCAAACTGATTAGGTTCTAGTGGATGAGCCGCAACCACAAGAGGATACAAAGATGAACTTCTGCAATAATACACAAGGATCAAGCTCCTAACCTCGAATTTTGCAAATGCGAATAAAAAATCACCATGCACCCGTTTCTGAGGAAGGATTTTTTTTTGGTTAAAAATTCATAGTGTTGATGATTTTAATCCTAAACCATTTTAATATCCATAATTGAAACAGCAACGACTTTGTTGTATTAAATGACTAAGCATAATTTTACTGCGCAACTACAGGAGAAAATGTTAGGCAAAATAAATACATACATACATACATATTATTTATGACATGAAAAATGTTGGGCAATATATATTGTTTATTATTAGGTGAGGTAAATGTGGGAGTCACTGAATAAAATGTTGAGTAGGTGATTTAGTGGAACAGACAGGAAATCTACCCATAATAGTGTTGAGAAGAATGTGTTAGTCACTTTAATATAATAAAGACTAAATTGAGTTCAATTTATTTATCTGAAACCTACCCATTTAAAGCTGCCGGTGACAAGCATATTGACGGTGCGATACGACATCTGAGCCTCAAGCTATCAGCATCAAACACACCAATGTTGGCATCACAAAATGTAGCATAAATTAACTGACTGTTGCAGGAATAAGCTGCATGTGATATTGGGGCATGCAGAACATCTTGGGGAACCCACTGCAGCAAAGGAATTTATGAGCATCTAATTTTTAATTTTGTCAGCAATCAGCAGCTTCATCAATACTGGAAGAAATTTCATACCTGCCGAATGCGTTCCATCTTAGAAGCATCATATATTGCCAACTGAGTCTCGTGAACTACCAATAAACGAAGTTGATCAGAATGGAACTGTACTCTCGTATCACCCACAGGTGACTTTCCTGCGGGTAGTTGTATTGGAATTGATTTTCTTTTCTCCCATGTATCAATGCTCCATACACAAAGCTGTACAAAATAATTGAACTTCTTAAAACCCAAAAAGAAAAAAAATTGAGCATAAAAAATTGCAAGAGGCACAAATACAACTAAAACACAGGTACGTAAACTCTAGCTCCCAAAAGAAAAGAACAAAAAAAAAAAAAAAAAAAAACCAAAATATTTAAGTGAAGTAAGAAACAAAAAAAAAAGAAACAAAAAACCATTCAAAAAACACAAACAACACAAA